>Ga0325410_1000058_pt1 | contig 98235 bp, 33 predicted proteins | sample PopdelMetagenome_16_FD_206182 | JGI IMG/M metagenome (GOLD analysis project Ga0325410, IMG submission 206182) | Populus deltoides microbial communities from Bellville, Georgia, United States - Xylem-PdIQD-R3 | ecosystem: Host-associated > Plants > Phyllosphere > Stem > Wood/Secondary xylem... | reverse complement strand
GGTAGCAAGATCCAAGCATGGGATTTCTTTGTGTCAAAGAAAATACGCATTGGAAATCTTGGAAGATACGGGTTTCCTTGGTGCTAAGCCTTCACGTTTTCCAGCTGAACAAAATGTGACGCTTACATAAGGAGATGGAGAATTATTAGAAGATCCCTCTCAATATCGAAGACTGGTTGGACGTCTTATATACCTAACCCAGGCAACCCCACTTAGAAGCAGCACACAAGGTATTGAGGTACATCAAGCACGCACCGGGTCAGGGGATCCTCTTACCATCCAAAGGGCCATTGGAATTAAAGGCATATTGTGATGCAGACTGGGCTCGCTGTAAGGACACTAGAAGATCCACGACTGGTTACTGCATTTTCCTTGGAAATGTGCCCATCTCATGGAAGACGAAAAAGCAGACCACCGTATCACGTTCAAGTGCTGAAGCTGAGTATCGCTCTATGGCCACTACGTGCTGTGAAATAACGTGGCTACAGTACATCTTGAAAGATCTGAATGTTAGACATGAGCGACCTGTCAAATTGTTCTGCGACAACAAAGCCGCAATCCATATAGCTTCAAATCCTGTATTTCATGAAAGAACGAAGCATATAGAAATAGATTGCCACGTGGTGCGAGACAAAGTGCAAAGAGGATTAGTTCAGCCAGAACATATAGGGACCAAGGATCAACCAGCAGACATCTTCACAAAGCCACTGAGTTCAAACCAGTTTTCCATGTTGCTCGGCAAGTTAGGAGTGATCAACATACACTCCAACTTGAGGGGGAGTATTGAAGGAAAGAATCCCAGATAATTATGATTCCAGATATGCACGAGATATATTAGGAGATGAGGAGATATGTGTGAGCTGTTGATTGAATATTTCTCTGCAATATTGTAGCCGAGAATCTCTCCTGATATAGTGGATCGTCTTGTATATAATCTGTGTAAACATTGTTCTTTGATTAAAATATATAATATAAACAGAGAATCAATTACACTTTCATTCTCTTTAGAATCAAAGTGGCAGACAACAACCCCAGCACAATCTGTATTTAAAGCAGATGATAGATGAAATATTGAATTTCTAAAATGCATTTATTGGAAGATAACGAGATTAAATGTTGTGATAAAGGAAATTAAAACTTACAAAATCTTGGTAGGTAATCATCAAAGGAGAAGTCTTGGCTATTAATTTTGTAAGAAAGAAAATATTTGCTCATAAACTATTTTTCGATTTGAGAATTACTAGCTATTCCGCAGGCTTGAAAGCCTTTTGAATCCACGAACTAAAGATGGTCTGAAGTCCATGGATTAACGCTTGTCATGAGGACTCACATTCTGCTATGTCTTTTCTTCTTCTTTTTTCCAGTCACCTCAGAATGCCATGAAAATGGATTTACATGCAATGCCTGTTGTGGTATATTTCCAGACAACTTTTTATTCAGATGTCAGTGTTGCAATCTCAAATTGGATAGTTTTTGTGCCCTTTATGAACCGACCAGGGAAGAACTTCATCATTTCAGTCACTTCCATCCACTGGAAACAGTTTTATTAGATAAAGAAGTTTTTCCATATATTTGTTCTGCATGCCGGACTAATTGCATAGGTCCAACATATACGTGCAAACGTTGCAATTGGAGTTCCCACAAGAGGTTCAACGCCCTTGTCACCCATGCCTCCTAACCCTCAGCACTCATATTTTATATCACTACATTGTCGATTTATGTTTCAAATGCCAAAATCGCAAGTTTAAGATGGATGTTGAAACTGTATCACTCACAGAAAAATTTGAGGGTCAAAAGCGCTATAGACATTTCAGCCACAGGCACGCAGTGGAATTTAGCTAGCAAAACGAAGAGTACGGTCAAGTCAACTGCTCTGCATGCGGAAAACTCTGTTCAGCTCGGACTTATGGTTGCGTCACCTGTCAAATTCTTCTCCACCAATCTTGTTTTGATTTGCCATTGCAAATCCCACACTTCTTTCGCCCATGCCCTCTTACCCTTTGCATTCAGCCAAATTGTTTTAATTGTGGAGCTTGTGACAGAGCTATCCTGCAGAGCTTCTACTTTTACTGTAAATGGTGTAATTTCGCCATGGATATAGAATGTGCTCTGCTACCAACCGTAAAAGCTCAAAGTGGAGAGCAGTTTTGCCATTTTACCCATGGGCATCCATTAACACTCACTGAGATAAAAGACGAGGATGAAATTTCTTGCTCAACCTGCGGGAGATGCTGTTCAGGTCCAGCATATGATTGCAGCAAATGTAGTTTTATTCTTGACAAATCATGCTTTGAGCTTCCACGGGAAATTCAACACAACTTTCACCCAAGCCATCCTCTAACCTTACTAACCCAGCTATGTGAACTCGAGTGGGCATGCCGCATGCGATGTGTGTTGCAAAAACCTCACACGTTTTAGCTACTGTTATCGGAAATTTTGTTTTAAGATGCACAGCGAATGCGCTCTGCTAAGACCCACAGTTTCTTACAAGGGCCACCGTTTCCTTCTACTTTTCCTTGAGAAAATAGGTACAAAAGTTGACTGTAAGACCTGTGACACTCCATGTGACTCGCCTGTGTTCCATTGTGCGGTCCATTGCCATGCACCATTGGACATGAATATTATATGATCCCCTTCTCCTTACAGATTCTTCATGCTAAGATGATACATATCAGCTCTATTGTGATGCCTGTGAGAAGGAAAGAGACACAAGGTTACCAGTCTATCACTGCAAGGATTACCACTTCATTGCCGAGATTAAATCTTTCCTGTCCAAGGCAGGTATGCCAACTTTTGGTCTTAGTTGTTGCAAGACTGGAAACCAAAACCAACAAGATATAGATGTGATATCATATGTTTTGCTGATTGAATTCACTTTGATCTACTGTTCAAAATCAGTGGGCATTCCAACACTAACAAGGATTACCACGCATAACACCAATTAGTTTAAACCACATCACTGTTCAATTTAAGCCACCTTTTCAACATGATCAAGTAAGAATTTTGTTTTGAGAACAATTCCAAAGAACAAAAATAGGCGATAATGTTTTAACCATATCCAAATTTATTCCTTCATCCAGATATTCGACATTTTTGTGAGTTGTGCTTGTCAGGTTATTCTAGCACTACAGGGAAAGTACGGAGATGTTGAGTTAAGGACTCTCGATGGAGTTTTGTATGGCAAGGTGGTTGCTGAAAAGATATAGCTGGCAGAGACAGCTAAACAGCGACCGAACAAGTAAAGGATTTGGAACCCAAAGGGTTGTTCTAGCGGCATTTAGCTCGGGGCTTGGGGTTCTGCTCCCTCCAAGTTTCAAGTTCGAATCCCTGTACCAACAAATCTCTTGGGGCCACGGGCCACAAGGGTAAGAGCTGTGTAAAAGCTTGTTTCTGGCCGAGGGACAGTCTGGTACTCGAAAGCTGGCCAAGATACCCTGCATTTCAAAAAAAAAAAAAAAAATTGGAGAAGATCAGTCCTGTTTTAATTTTAGATGGTATGTATATAGCTCTGTGTCCTGTTGCTAGATAACTAAAAAGTTTTGATTTCATTGACTCACGTAAGAAAAAAACTAGGTTGGAAAAGAAGTTTTGTTTTGCAAACTTTTCAACAGATTATTAAAACCCACTCAATAGAAGATACAGACGTGAAAAACTGGAAAAAGACATAATAATGATTACTGAAGCTGATTAATTACATGCTGCAACATGAAGATCTAAGGGGAAAAAATGGTGCATTCAAGGTACTGTGTAAATCCACAGTAGTTGTGAGTCTGCAACTACAGTGAAATCAGCAAACCTTTAAGTTTTTTGTTGATGATATCTGACAGCATTCTGTCGGTTTCTATAGTGGAATTACTCCCATGGCTTGAATAGCTTCTGCTGATAAACTTGTTAGAAAGTGCATATTGAAGAGATCAGTTTCAGCTTTCAAGAGAAAATTAAAATCACAACGCCACCTATAGCTAATATATCATTCTCCTTCCTTCTCCTCAACTCCTCCTTGATTCTGCTTCCTACATAGGAGGTTAGACTTCTTAAGCTTAGATCACAGCAGCAGAAATTGCAAGTTCGAGAAGTGTATTTAATTTGGCTCTGTAACTAGCCCGGAAATCTGAGGGTCAACAGCAATTCTACCATTTCCGCCACAGGCATCCATCAACATTGAAGGAGCAAAGCAGTGAGAATGAGCAAGTTAACTGTTCTGCCTGCGGAAAATCATGCTCAGCTCCGTCTTATGGTTGCATAGCAATATGTCCCTGTATTGCTGAGATTAAATGTGTGATCTCAGTAGTATGTTCAAATTAGTATATGTTTTCCAGAAATTACTTTTTCCTGTATTTAGTTCTTGGTGATTGTGATAGCATTGACTAAAGTTTCCATATCAATTTGGTCACCTTTCACCAATTATGAAATGACAGATATTTCAAAAGAAATGGAGGAATTAACAAGCAGATTTGAGGCACTAAAAGGGAAATTCGAGAGGCTAAAGGGGATATGTGAGCGTATAACATCAGCAGAATCTTCAAAATCCAGATCGAGAGAGGAGGGCTTGGAAAAAGCTTTGGACCTGAAGTGGTGGCCAGCGGGTGCTGATCTACCTTAATCTTCTATATGTTCATCACAATTCACAAGCTCCTCTCCCTTCAAGGAGTTTCGTTTTATCTTAGCTCCATAGAAGGTCTAGTCATGCTAAATTAAAATAACAACTTAAAAAGATTATAATTTTTTATCCGACCGTTGAATCGAATTAAAATTTTTACATTAGTTTTCAGAGAATTTTTTCCCTGAAGATGCAATTGTCGCTTTGCATATCGTTGGATTTTTAGATATTAAAAATCTCACTAGACGCCCTTGGTTTCAGCATTTTTATGATTTTTCTTATCATTTTGGATTTTATACTTCTTTTATTTATAATTTTAGGTTTTTGTTTTTGTTTTCTACTTGCGATAGAATTTCTGGTTTATTTAAGACTTTGTAAATCTTTTAAGGATACCAACTTTATTATTATTATTTTAGAGGAATAAACTTGTGAATTTGACGTTAATATCTGGAACTCCAATTGCTCTTAAAAAAAAATGTTTTCTTTTTTATTATTATTGTCTTTAGCTTCCGTGGCATCAGAATAACATGGTGGTTGAGTAATTTTAATGCAGACATTCTGTCAAATTGCCATCCGCAGAAAATTGCCTCTTGCGAATCTTGTTCTCTCTTTTTGGCTGTCAATATCGCATCGCATTGGTTCAGCCAACCGGAAAGCATGACTTTTATGCAAGTGAAGCTAGCCACCCACGTCTTTGTTCCTTGCCACCAAGGATTCTTTTGTTGATTGAAATTAGTTAGTACAATTTCAATGATGAAAAAGATTATGTCTGTACAAGTATTATCAGCGTGTTTAGCAGGAAAGCTAGAAAATTAACAGAGCGGATAGAGCAAAAAGCATGAACAGGAGTTGAGGAAAGGGCAGAGAATAACCTTATTATCTTGACAATGTTTTTTTGGCAAGAAGTAGTAAAGAAAGCTAAAGCTAAATTCTGAGGTAGTGCTAGAGATAGAATCTGAATCTGAATCTGAATCTGAATCTGATGCTGCGTAGAATTCTCTATATTCGCAATACTTTTTCTTTATTTTAAAATCATAAACCATACTCCTTCTCTCATAGCTAGCCTTTGCTTCTGTTCCTCTCTGTTCAGCAACGATCTCTGCTCATCTCCTGCATCTTTTATCATCTCATATGGTATGAAATCACAACCTTATAGCAGCTTAATAGGTAACTTGGTATAACTTTATGTTTCGAATCTATCTCTCTAATGACGGGTTTTGAGTTTTGATTTCATTTTGGTCCCTTCTTGCATCAGCAACCATGAGCCATTTTTCCTTTCTTTCCTTGTTTTTTTATTAAATGCAAATTATTATTATAAAATAACAGTGACGGTTAGAGCGGGTTTGTTTTATGAGCATACAAGTTTTTGCATGGACCTTCTGTAGGAAAATGGGAAGGAACAATCAGCTGCGAGAAAGAAGAGCACCATATTAGTTGGACCATGGGGAGGGAATGGAGGGGATAGCTGGGATGATGGGATCTACCATGGAGTAAGAGAAATCACAATTGTTTATGATCAATGCATCGACTCGATCCAGGTTGTGTATGACAAGAATGGCAAGCCTATCACAGCAGAAAACCATGGAGGTGTTGGAGGCAGTAGAGCAGCTGAGGTTAGCTCCAATATTCTCACTCTCTTGTCACTGCCAACCACCTGACAGCGTCAAGTTTCTTGTTTTCTGACTGCTAACCATTACCTTTTGCTGTTCTTGCGTTTCAGATAAAGTTGCAATATCCGGAGGAGTACTTAACCAGTGTAAGTGGCCATTACTGCCCAGTAGTCTATGGTGGCAGTCCTGTGATTCGATCGTTAGCATTCAGCAGCAACAAAAGAACATTTGGACCATTTGGAGTTGAAGAAGGAACGCCATTTACACTTTCAATGGACGGAGCATCGATTGTAGGCTTTAAGGGTAGAGGTGGATGGTATCTTGATGCCATTGGGTTTCGTTTATCTCGTATTCAATCCACCAAAGTTCTCAAAAAATTTCAACAAAAGCTTCAAAGGCTCACCAGTACGGTTTCAAAGTCCTCTGCCTCCAAGGATGCTGAAAGAACCTATTGAAGGTGATGGCCAAGCTTTGTGTGGGCTGTTTTAGTCAAACCTCGTGTTCTAATATTATTTGCTCATGTTAATTAGAATTGTTCTTAAACAGTAATCCAACGTTCTTCTTCTTCTTCTTGTATTATTATTGAATAAGGAGGATATATGCCTCAGATGGATCATCCAGAAAGTTTAGCAGAAACATTTTTAGAGCTACGCCGAAGAAAATGTGTGGTTGTACCAGAACAATAGCTTGATATAAATACCGTAACTTTTCTATATAACAAATTGTTTGATTGGGCTCAGATTTTTATATTAGATCTCAAAGATGTTATTTAAGTTTATTATTTTTTCTTTTTATTTTTGAGTTTTGTGCGTAATTTCAGATTTTATATTTACTTTTCTATTTAGGATTTTGATTTTTTTTTTTAATCTTGCAAAGCTGTTTTTTTTTTTTTTTTTACCAATTTAAGAAACTATAAACCAGAGGGGCGAAACAAATTATAATTATAATTCAATAATAAAAATACAAATTCAGGATATCGTGTAAGAACCCAACTCGCCTAAAAATAGAGGCTATGACAAGGATTGAATAACCTTGTAGTTCGGGAGTATGACAGCCCTAACCATTATCAACGACAGCTTATCTATTTTAATCCTAAAAGTTTAGATATTTTATCCCTTAATTTAATAAATCTCATATAAAATTAGTTTTGAGAAAAATTGATAAAGATTTCCTGAATGTTCCCTTTTTCCTTTTGAAAAAAAAAAACTATTGATCAAAGCTAAAGAGGGACCTATTATTATATTCCAACAAGTGATTTGTTTAACTAGTTTCATAGGAATAATGTTGTTCAATATCATCGGTTGTGTTGTAATAAAATACAAGAACAATAGGAAAAAAAAAATTAAGGCATGTATAGATATTGTTTTTAAAGATAATTTTTCAACTCAAAGTTATCCTCTAGAATTTAACAAGTTTCTCCTCTAAAATAAGATTTATAAAAACAATTAGACTAAGAGTGTAAGAAAATACCAGCAAGTTTTGCAAACCACAAAAAAATACAATGGTTTTCAATACTTTTTTATTGGAAGAGTGCATGATACAAATTGGCTGCTAACATGTAGCAGCTAGTCAGAAAATAAATTAGAAAATTAAAGAATTGTTACAACAATTCAAAAAATAAAAGAGTTGTAGATATTAAAAAAAGTTTTAAAATAAAATAAATGTTAGAATTTTGTCACTGTTAAAAAATGAATTCAAAGTATTTAAAAATTATGGTTTTATTTTAAGGATTAAAAACAAGATTTAGAAAGTACAGACATTATCTCATGCTAGGAGGGAATCAAAGGTTTTACTCTTACACAATCCAATCTTATTCGCTCGAATTCATTATTATTTTTTTATTGGTTATTATTTTTTATTAAAGTTTATTATATAAATATTAGAGTAAGATTTTATTTTTTTAATGTATGATAGAAAGTTATATATATATATATATATATATATATATATATATAAAATAAATTGTGTTTTTTTTAATGTGAGATAATTTTTTTTTTTTTTAATTATCTTAGTATTTACAACCGGTAATGGACTCTTGGTTTCTATCAAACGTCAAGAGTTGAATTTTTAGAGCTTGTTGGGCTGGAACAGGGAGCTTGCTAGATTTGGATTTGGCCACATACTATGGCTTAGCATGGAATCACTTTCTAGCTAGCTCATTGTTACACGTCACCCCGCAAGTCACAGTAAAATGTCTTTTGAGTGCAAAATAAAAATATTTATATATTGGTAATGTATTTATAAATGATATTTTTATCTGAGATGGAAAAATATTTAATTCACATTGGTTAATTTGGGTTGACCTGTAAAATTTATGGAAATAATTTTAATTTTTTTTTGAAAAACTCAATTCTGAATTAATTTAATATTAAAAAATAAAATTAATAAAAAGCAACATTTAATTAAAAAAATAAAGTGAATTTGAGTTAACGAAACAAATTCGTGAGGAAAGTTATGCACGGATTCAATAAAAATTTTATCCAAGAGATTATTTTTATTTAATTACATGACAATAAAGTGCATGATATTTTTTTTGTGTCAAACAATATATTTTTTTAAAAAAATAAAAAATCCATGACATGTGCGTGAGGCTGAGATAGCAAAGGTAGATCGTTAACAACAAAATGTGAAATTGCATTTTTTTAGGTTTGAGTTAAATAAAATAAAATAGAATATCAATAATAAATGATAAAATTATATTTTTTTTAAAAAAATGAGAGACAAAAAATATTAATAAACAAATAACACTTTAATATTACGGATTAATCCATCAAACTACTACTCAAATAATGGGTTAAATTGAATTCAATAATTTATGTTATTAATTTTTTAAAATTAAATATAAAATAAAAGAAGAGGGGAGTCAGTCGATATTTTAAAAAATATATCTAAGCATATTTAACAAAACCACTAAGTATGTATATCTATATAAAATAGTTAAAAAATAATAATAATGTGTACCAATATATGCTTATATAATAAACGTTATCTCAATCATATCCTTCTATGGATAAAATAATAATAATAATTAGTTAATTTTTATTTTCTGTCCGTGTTCTCTAACACACTCATTTCTTATTTTATTTTATTTTATTTTTACTTAAACAAGCAACAATATAATTAACTTGTAATACTCCACGTTGTTAAAAAACAATTATCCAGTGGATAAACTTCATGACTTGTCGATATAAAATTTGATCCAGTTTAGTTTTATAACAAATATAATTAAGAATTAACCCGATTAAATTTAGAGTTTAATTTAATCAAAATTAAAATAAAAAACTTTAAAATTAATAAATTAACCTATCCAATTTATAACCAAAACCTTAGGTCGAGTCATAGGCTCTGTTTGTCTAAGTGGTAGCGTTTGTATTTTTTGAAAACGCACCAATACATATGTTTGGTTACCACATGTTACAACAATTTAAAACATGGATCCCACCAATAAAATGAGGTAGGACCATGATTTTAGAGAAACAGTATTTTACTGCTTTTTTGCAAGTTCAACCATCAGTTGAACTTGCTAGAGATAACAGAGATAGGAAATCACCAGCTTATCCTCTTCTTTGTTATTGCTCTTCTCGTCCATTCTTTGCATTCATTTCTTTTCATTGCACACAACAACAATTCAGGAAACAATTACTGTTACACAACCAACAACAATTAAAATGATGGCTGCGTCTTTTTTTTACATTCGTTGTCATTAATTTTGCTTTGACAATAGAAAAACAAGAACAGCAGCAACCCATTTTACTGCAATCAACAACCCTTAAACATGGATATTGGACGTGCTTCATTCAATTATAAATTACTGTTCTAATATGTTTAGGTCTCTTTGCTCAATTTTAATAGTTGTAAGATTACTTTTTATGTAATTGTTCATTAATGTTATGAATGAAGTCCTTTTAGGTAATTATACCATAACATCAAATTGAGTCATAATTTTTAACCAAACACAATAAATTATTTTTTATTCAACCTCAATTTCAACCACAGTTTTAACCAAACATATATTTTTTCAAACCAACCATAACTAAAAATACTTTTTATAAAACTATTTTTTTCAAACCACAACGACAACAGCCACCACAATACCAAACACACATGTAAACTTGATCGGGACTTGTAATAATGATACTCCATTGATAATTGATGGTTGTGATGCAAAACAATTTTTAATTTTTCTTGAAGATTTATCAGGTCAAATTAAGATGCTAAACATATAAAATTACAAGAGTAAGGACTCAGTTTTAAAATAAAATAAATAATAAGGACTAAATTGGATGAACGGCCAACAATTGTTGCCTCTTGCATCTCTTCTTTCTTCTACGAAGAGCAGATGCCTTTTCTCGTCTGTGGCTCTCTCTCCAAAATTCCCAATTCCTAGGGTTTTGATTGCCCTCTCTCTCTATAGGGCTTCAATATCCGATTTTTTACTAACTTAGACTCATCTGAAGACCATTTTTCTGATTCAATCAGCTTGATCGAACTGCAACCATCACCACCGTCAATCAAGGTTTAATCAAATTCTTTTTTTGTTAAATTTTTCTTTTTATTTGGTTGTTGGGATTTTGATTAAATTGAAAATGTTTTTATTTTTTGCGGCTGTGATTAGGGTATTGAGAAGGGAAGATGGGGGCGTTCGTATCAAGGTTTTGGTTCATGTTGTTTCCGGCAAATGAGTACAAGATTGTGGTAGTTGGGTTAGATAATGCTGGAAAGACAACTACGCTTTACAAATTGCATTTAGGTGAGGTTGTGACGACACACCCTACAGTTGGTAGTAATGTTGAAGAGCTTGTTTACAAGAACATTCGATTTGAGGTGCTTTCTCGTACCTTACCTTGGATTTAGTTTGATTGATCATAGTTTTTTTTGCTACAATATAAGGGATTGTGTGTTGTTTGATAAGTGGGGTGTTTTAGACTGTTGGGTTGTGGAGTTTCTGGGCTTTGCTTTTTGGATTTGATATTTGATGGGAAGTACAAGTAGGAACCGGAGTTAAACTTTGATGCTGGAGAGTTTTTGTATTCCTAATTTACTGAGTATTTTTCCATTTGGAATGATGGTTTTATTTTTTAGTAGTTATGCTGCTCATAAGGGATCTGTCACGTTCAAATATATCAACGGATGTGTATTGTAGTTAGGAGGTCCTGTAAGTTGTTGCCTTGGTTTTTTCTTGAATTTCTAGCTCTGTTGTATTGATCATGCAAGTTTTATGACTTTGTGTTATCTTAAACGATTCTTATCAAATAATTATTTCGAGTACTGGCATTCATACTATGTAACATATGGAAATGCAGTTATCAAATGTTATTCAGTCATATCATGTTAATTATTGGACCATACAGCGGAGCCATCAAATCTTCTTAGAGTGTTATTTATACAATATGCTTGCAAGAATTAGTTTTTGCTTAATCCCATGAGAATTTGGAAACTTTAGTTTAATACAATTTTCTGTTTGAATTTTTTAGCAAAAGAAGCTTGCTTGATCATGCAAATCTTCTGTGTGTGAAATTATGCTAGAAACTTAACCATGTTTGTCTATTAATGTTATCAGGTCTGGGATCTTGGTGGGCAAGATAGACTCAGGACTTCATGGGCAACATATTATCATGGAACTCATGCTGTCATCGTGGTGATAGACAGCACTGATAGAGACAGAATCTCCATTATGAAAGATGAACTCTTCATGCTGCTGGGACATGATGATTTACAACATTCTGTTGTACTTGTATTTGCTAATAAACAAGACCTCAAGGATGCCATGACACCAGCTGAGATTGCTGATGCTCTTTCTCTTCACAGCATCAAGAATCATGATTGGCATATCCAAGCCTGCTGTGCCCTTACAGGGGATGGTTTATACGATGGTCTAGGGTGGATCGCACAAACAGTTACTGGCAAAGCACCAAGTTGAAAGGGAGAAGAGTAATTGCGAAGCGGATTATTTTTCAAATATTGATGAACTTGAAGGACACGGGAACCATACTCAACCAATTCTGTAGAATGCTTCTTCATTTACTTGTCTTGAAGAATTTCATGTCTTGCGCAATGAAACACTTCCTTGAAAAATTGCAATGAAGAAAGTGTTGCTATAAAATTGTTGTTTTCCACACTGTGAAGCATTGCATCGCACAACCATTACTTGAAAATCGTAGCATGTTTGCAAGTCCAGAACTGCTGCAGGGACGAATTCAAGTTTTTCCTCCATGATTCTTGTTTTAGTTTGCCTCAGAAGAATACATCATCAATGTCATCCACTCCACCATAGTGTTTGTTATAATTTTACTCATGACTTCACTTACAGTTGTTCTCAATCACATCCTTTATTATATTATGTTATTATAGCAATGATGTTACCTTCTGTAAAGCACACAGGTTGTACATGCATCGACCATTCTTTGTAAAGCCCAAACACAATTACGCGAGCCTGATTGTGGTCTACACTGTACGTTTTGCAGTTTCCTTCATGAACAAATAGATAAAAATAAAGTTAGCAAAGAAGCTCGGATACATCAAAAGCTTAATATGATAAAAATAATTATAACTTTTATTCAATACTTGGATTAGGCTCCAATTCAGCCACAGAGTTTTACAAGTTCAGTTCTACAATAGACTAGCTAGCATTAACCATTCGAGATTGAGAAGACCCTCAAATTAGACCTGTTTTTATTATTATCAGAGTTTTCTTTACAATTTTTTCTACCGAAAAAATTTATAACCTTAAGCTTAAGGACCTTAATTTCTTCTTTTACATTTTATAATTATAATTTTTAGGATTTCAGAAACAGCTATAAACTGCACTGGTGATTCCTGTAAAAAACAAATATCAATGTGAAATGATAAGATAAGGATAATACAAATTCTTCTTTTTTTAACTATATTGTACTAACTAAATCAGAGAGTTAATAGTCAGACCAAAGGCTCCCTGTTCAGATACAAAGGTCAAGGCAGCCAACCAAAGCTTTCACTGTGTTGCTTAGATGAATCCTGTCCATCTACCCTTCCGAGAGGAGGTCCTAGGGTTCTTGAAGAAATTGCTAGCCAATAGACAAGGCGCAAGATTACAGAACACCACTTCCCAGAGAGGTCAGCAGAACATCAACTCAGTTAATCAATTTATCACACACAAAAAAAAGCAAGTAGATAATATATTTTTATAGAATATTCATGTGTAAAACCTTCAGTCATTATTATAAATAAAATCACAATTTGATATTTTCAAGAAAAAAAAAAAACATTTCCACTAGCATAAGGGTCCTCTTCTTCAATTAGTCCCGAGTTTCCTTTCTACTTCTGTCAAAATTTAAAGTTTCCTTTCTACTTCTGTCAAAATTTAAAGTTTCCTTTCCGCTTTTGTGAAATTTATACCAAATAAAGTGCATGCGGGGAGAAATAAGGAAGGAAACATCACATTAGGAAGGTTGGAGAAAGAAGCTTCAGCAAGGAGAAAGAAGCTTCAGCAAAGAGAAAGAAACCAAGAGTTGATAGAGAAGATTATATTCTAACCAATAAATCAATCCGATATTTAATTTAGACCGAGTCAATAAAAAATTTAATTTGAAGTGACATCTTTATAAAAAATTTAACATATGAAAATAACTTGGTCTATAAATTAAATCAGACCGAGTTTTATAACTACAATTCTAACTCCTCACAAGCTCACTAAAAAGAAAAGCCTATAAAGAACCGGACCATATAAAGGAACAGCATGCTTGGAAAATAAAGAAGAAGAAGAAGAAGCGAATGAAGATCCCTTTTTTTTTTTATTTTACGTTCTTTTTATTTTTTTATATATTTTTATATATATATATATATATATATATATATATATATATATATAAACCTTTTTTCTTTTCTTAAATGTCTATTTGGAAGTGTAATTGTGGTTGATTTTTAAAATACTTTTCGTGCTGAAATACATCAAAATAATATATTTTTTTTATTTTTAAAAAATTATTTTTAAAATCAGCACATCAAAACTATCTAAAACATAAAACAAAATTAATTTTTAATAAAATAAAATTTAAATTTTTATAAAACGTGGTTTGTACCGGATTCCCAAACCGATAACGAGAAATGATTTCTCTTATGTTAGCCTGAGATTTGACTCACACATACTTCACAGACGTTTCTAACAAGTTCCCATATCACAACAGCCCAAAAAAATTAAAAATATATAACATGAAAAACCACAATATCTCAAAGTAAACACAGTCCGAAGATCCAGTTTCATGGCATGGAAGAGAGGTCACCAAAGTAAAATATGTCTACGAAAGCACTATCTTCTTAATCAATGAAACTAGAAAATAAGATCTTGGAGTCAACCATCATTGACTCCACCTCCATCTTAAATCAGTTAAGCGCCAAAAAGTTTTGTTTTTGGCCTTTAAATGCTTGGACCCATTGCTTACCACCCCAATACCATAATGGAAGAGACATTTTTGCCTCTATATATATATATATATATATATATATATATATATATATATATATATATTAATTCTATGGCTCAGTTTTCTTGATGGCTCTTAGTTAATTGAAACTTAGTTTCTATTGTTTTTAGAAATTAATTAGTTAATCTCTATAATAATTAAATAGTCGTTTTTTGATCAATATTGATCATCTTTAGCTCTATAATTTTTTAAAACCAAGAATATATATTTTTTAATTGAGTTTCTCATTTTATCTATCCGTTTTTTTTTTATAATTCTAAGAAAACAAATTAAGAAATAACACATTTTCTTAATAAATGATTAAGTTCTAAACGAACGTATTTAAGATTATAGGAACTACGTACGTATATAATTTTGAAAACTACGTACTTTTAAAAAGCTTTAAGTACTAAACAAGTTATATTTTTTTTTAGAAAGAGAATCAAAGAAATTGCTGTCATCAACAAGCATGGATCATATAGTTTTAAAATAAGTTTGCATAGATTAGAACATGACTCATCTTTTGCCTTCATGCCGTCAAATGAATTCAAAATTCAAAGGAAAATAAGGTTATGTCTTTTGTTTCACGGGAGGGAAAATAAAGTTGATTTTTGTATTTATTTAATCTTTTAGGTCAAATTTCAAAATAGTTCACGATCGATCACTTTGTCCTGAAATTGGTTTTTTTATTATTATTATTCATCAAGCATTCAACTAAACAACAACCTTTTCCTCTTTCAATATTGGTAAATTTTATGGAATAAAAAATAAAATACTCCCTCAACAATAGTCCCGATTAATATAACATGCTTTATAATAACTAACTAATGAAAATGTTTTCAAATTTATCTTCATATTTTTTAAAGTGTTTTTTGAATAGTGTTTTTTTGAAAAAAAATTCAAATTAATTCTTTTAAGATGTTTTTTTTTATGATTTTGATATATGCTCATGTAAAACAAATTTCAAAAAAAATAATATTATCATTTTAATAAAAAAATATTTTTGAAAAAACATCTTATTATTATGTTAGTAAACACACAATTAGAGGAAGTTATATGATAAAGAAAAACTTTTACAAGGAAATCTGTGCATGGATTTTAGACCTTAATTTTTTTTGCTTTCTCGTGGAATTCAAATAACCCAATAGAATTTGAATTTCACAATTATTTTATAGTTTCATCAAGTTTTTATTTTTATTTTTTTTATCTTTCTTATATGTTAGTAATACTAGCTTTGGACCCGTGCTTTGTTGCGGGGTCGAATTATTATTTTTTGCAAAAAAAGATGTTCAAATGCTTAAATGAGGTAAAAAATAACATAAAAAAGTCATGACAAACCTATAACCTTGATAATAGAGAGCGACTTAATATGGAATATTTGCCAAATCAATGACCTAGATTATGAGTTTTCAATAACCCGATAAAAAAATAAAAAGGTTATAAAACCCTTCATTAAAAAAATTCTACTAAAGGGTCAAGATAAAAAATTAAAAATCAAAAGCATAAGAAGTGAAGTTGAAATTTTTATAACTAAGAGAGTCAACTCATAATTTTTTAGAAGGAGAGAGAGAAAAAGAAAAAAAAAACTCACTGATGCCAAACCCCGACCACAAACTGAGACACTTGCCTCACTAATAGAAAGAGAAGACAACAACACTTCCAATAACATGACATAATTGCATTATTGGATGTCAAGAGGCATTACACGCGTCATTTGAAAAGCACGGGCACCTTTCACATGCCCTCAGGTATGCCACGTGCGCGTCCACTTTTTTAGTTTTTTTAGCTAAATACAAATTTTTTCTTGAGCTGACTTTTTAATTACAAAAAAAAACCACCGTGAAAAACCCAAAACATCCCTCGGTCTCCAACTTAATTTTTTATAAGGTTTTTTTTTTCATAGTTTCAGTATTTATTTGAATAGTTTATTATTTTTTATATTTATACAAATATCAAATTGCCCCTCACCTTTAATTATAATAGCAAAAAAAACCTTTGTGAAAATATTTTGATTCAAAGTTTATTTTTTTTGGCTTCCAATGATATTTTGATTGTTTTATTGTGAAATTAAGATGAAAAAAATACTTATTTATTTCTGTTTGTTTTTGTAATGACAAATCATGAGTCGTAAGAAAATACCTTAATATCCTTGAAAGCATGTTTTAAATTTTTGGGTGAAGAGATAAAATCATTATTAAATTTTCCTATTAAATAGTAACAATGGGTTGAGTATTTTTTGAAGGTGTTTTAGTTTTTTTAATAATTAAAGTGTTTTTCTTAATATTTTTTATCTAAAAAAATTTAAATTGATATTTTCTAAATATTTCTTTTTAAATTTAGCATTAAATATTAAAATCATATAAAAAATATTAGTATGATAGTTTTTAAATAAAAACACTTTAAAAATATTTTCAAACGATATTTTCATTTGTAATGACTATCAACTGCCAATAAAATCATAGCTAACCAAAATTAACTAAATCGTCGAGAGTAATCATCACCCCAAATTTGAAAACTTCACTACCCTCCATTAAAACTTGATAATCAAAGCTAGGCACCCCATACCCATCATTGGCCCATAAATAGCCTACCCTAGTACCCTAGACATTCCACCCTACCCTCAGCACGTACCCTACAAACGCCACTCACTTGCGTCTACCTTCACCTTCTCTTACACAACACACACAATCCAATCTCTCTTCACTTTCCTGTCCTAAAGAAAATCTAAAAGCCTCTCCCATGTTCTTACATTACAAAAACAAACGACACTTTCAGAAGTGACTCAGCTCTCTTTCTTGACTTAAAAATGCTTTCTTTAACCAGAAACTCCCTCAAAGAACCCATCTTTTTTGAACTATGAAAGATGGGGTTTTTCCGGAGACTTTTTGGCCACAGGAAGAAGTCTAGATCTTCAAAAACAACACCCTCTTTGTCACAGTCCAACAAGGTCGATCAAGATTCGGTGTCAACTACTCATTTTGATGCTAGCAATTTGGATGCTAATAAGCATGCAATAGCTGTGGCAGCTGCTACTGCTGCTGTTGCTGAAGCTGCACTTGCTGCTGCTCAAGCGGCTGCTGAGGTTGTTAGATTGACTAGTGGCGGTCCTGGTGGGAGAGGTGGTGGTAATGTTGGTGGCAGTCACCGGCGGTTTGTGGAGGAAGTGTCGGCTGTTAAAATTCAATCTGCCTTTCGTGGTTATTTGGTAATTAAGTGTCCTATTTTATTTTTATTTCTCGCCATGATCGTGATATTTTTCTTCCATAAACACCCTTTCAATATGAGGCCATTGCGTTTGTTTCTTTGTGTGATTTGGTCTTTTAGTCATTTACTGCAGAGTTTCTTTTTTCTTTTTTCTTTTTGCCTTACTCTCTTGGTTGATGAGGAAATATAGGGGGGGGAAGAAATATTTTGAATTATGAAATTCGGTACTTGGGAATTGGAATTATTTGGGGATGCATGGAGAATTAATTAATTTTCTTGATTTTTTCCAAAACAATTAATCTTGAATCATTTTAGGATTGGCTTGGAACTTGGATTGTTAGATGCATGAAGGTTTCCAAGAGTCATATTTATTTTTTTAACTTTTCAAATGGGAGATTCAACAATTAAGAAATAAATGCAATCCCATCTAGAAAAATTAATTAATTTAATTTCCTAGTTCTGATTATTTTTTTCTTAATTATTATTAGCCAAATTGAACTCCTTTTATCACTTGGTTTTATTAGTTGATAACAACTATTCCTTTCCCAAAACAATGCAAAGGCTATCTTTCCTCGGAGTGGGCCAAAGCCGAAGCAAAAAAAAAGTTCCTTCATGGCCAAGAATTGTAACCCACACTAATGTATTTGCCTGTTGGATCTCTCCCTCAAGTAATATCACCATCAAACTTTTAGACTATAGTTCAAAAAGAGTTGATTCTCTCTTTATTTTTTATTTTTTTTTGAAATTCTTCCCTTGCACGTGTCTCATGTCCTCACATGTGTTTGTGCCATCTTTGTGACTTCATGAGATATGCTTTCATCACTAGTCCAGCCCCAGTCTCTTGTCTGAGCTTGTGAATTTATTTTATTTGTTTTCTTTAAGATAATTAATTAATCTAAGATGCCCCTAATCATTAAAATTAAGAAAAAAATTGTTTGTTTTGAGAAGTATTTATTACTTCATAGAGTATTTGACTTCCATTTGGAGTGATTTTTCGTGTATGGTTGGTGCTAGTTGTTATGGCCTTATGGGGTTCACTGTCTGCTTTTCATGATTCTACAGTTGTGTACAAGGAGCCCACGGAATTATGCCAACAGCTACGAATTGCTGTTTTAAACTACTTTCCAATTTTCTTTTTATTATTATGGATACCATTAATTTACCCTATAAAACCTTTCTTTTTGCTGATTTAGCCCAGCAATTTTTTAAATGATTGTTGAAATAATGCAGCTATTAGTTTGGGAAATAGTTTCATGATAACTGCAGTTTTGTGTTCATCAAAATGTGTTTTGGAATACAAAGAAATGGACCATCTGTGCATTGAATTAGGGTGGTCCATTAATGAGATGTGCAAGTGTGAGGTTCCTGCCAAGTTTTCGTTGTCAAATGATCAGCTGGTTATTCCTTAATTGAAGGAGTGATTAGCACTCAACTGGGTAGGGTTTATAGTGTCAGCTTAGGGCAAACATTCTAATATTGTAGCTTGAATTTGAAGTTTTTCTTCATTTTTGGATTCTAGAGCTTGGCGTGTTACTTTGCAAGTTGTCTTTTTTTTAAGAATGTAGCCTTTTAGCTTTTATTATGTTTGTCAAACTTGATACTTTAGTTCTTTGATTGATAAAAAAAATTATGTGACAGTTAAACTTTCTAATCGAAGTTCACACTATTACACCTCAAAAATTGTGTTCTGTTTAAAAGAACATAAAAAAATATTTAATTAAAAAAATAAAAACATAAAATAAATATATATCAGAGTGAATTTTTGTATTTAGATATAGTGAAATCTGTAACGAAAAAAAGATGTTGTGAAACATGTTCTTTTTGTCCTCATTATTTTGTCTCTTCTATTACGCTATCTAATCTAGGTATGTAATAATTTTCCAATTTCACCTGCCCAAGGACACAGCTTTACAGTCATTTTGGCTGAAAGTTCAAGTCTTTTCCCACACCAGTTGAAACTTTTTTCTCCATCATGTTTTCCTTTCTTTTTAAAAAAAATAAATAAATTGATGAGTGTTGAGATAATGATTAAGCCCACAACTCTTCTTTAAGAATTTCATACATTCATATTCTTAAATACCATGCTTATTCTGATCCATTTCATTTAAAATTCCTGGAATTTGGTGCCAATAGAACTTGATCATTAAGAGCTTAAATAATTCCATTATATAGCATTTATGTGTGTGTGTGTGTGTGTGTGTATTTTCATGTTAGATTTGGTTGTGATTTAGGCATGATAGTTCATGGTGAGAATAGTTAGCTGATCTTTTGTTTTTTCTTTGGGTGATAATGAAGGCAAGGAGAGCACTAAGGGCACTAAAAGCTTTGGTGAAGCTTCAAGCCTTAGTGAGAGGCCACATTGTGAGAAAGCAAACAGCAGACATGCTTAGGCGTATGCAGACATTAGTGAGACTGCAGGCTCGAGCCCGTGCTAGTCGCAGTTATGTGTCGGACTCATCGCACACAACTGGCAAGTCCTCTCATTCTCGTTATGCTGTAAGTATACTTTCTTTTCTGTTTATTTAAATGGTTTTTCCTGTCACTTTGAAATTACTAGAAAAATAAATAAACAAAAGAAATTACTAAAAATAAATAAATAACAGATAGAGAGAGATGTAAATGTGATTGAATACAGAACTTCAAATTCTTACCATGGTCCTGCAGAATTCTCAATACACATCATTTTTGAAGGATCACGCCCGTTTGTGCCAACTTTCTTGTAAAATATAGTTTATCCTTTGTTTATTCAAGTAAGACAGAAGGTGCATGTGAAAGCAAAGAATGCAAGCATGAGGCATGGTGAAATTTGAAAGTGCTTACTTCCTGCTTGTTGCTAAACTTCAAAAGCATTTGGCTTTGTAAGAATGGTATATGCTGTTCGGAAGCAGATTGAGAGACGGCCATGATGAGCATATGAGGACAGCTTAGTGATGCCCTACTCTCTAACATGAATAGCATGTCATTGACCAAACCCAAGTTCATTTGTAAATTGAGAGTTGTAATTAAGCATACTGAAACTTCCTTGAGTGGCAGAATTTATCAGGCCAAAACAGAATTGCTCTCCATCTGATCAAACCATATCCATAGGACTCAACTAGAAAAATATAAAGCTTTGATATGATTGTTGACACAGGTGCTTCTTTTTTTTTCTGTGATAGTCACCCTTTAACTGCATTTCCTCAGGTCCCTGCAAGTCCTTCAAAGGATCACCTGTTTCGTGTTTCTAGTACCAAATTTGATGGGCCCTCGATTCTCAAGGTACCACTTGATTGTTTTCATAGATTATTTTGAATGATTATCCCGGTGCCATGAATATTTTGCAATTCACCATGGAACTCTGATTGCATTTTTCCTTTTCAATACATGCAGAGATGTGGTTCAAATGCAAACTTTAGGGAGAGCATTGACTTTGACAAAGTAAAATGGGGTTCGAACTGGCTAGACCGTTGGATGGAAGAAAGTTTTTTGAATGACCATGGCAGCAATCCACCGAGAAGTCGAAATGCTGATGATGAGAAGAGTGACAAGATTCTTGAAGTGGACACTTGGAAGCCCCATGTGAAATCCCAACAAAGTAATAGAACATTTCAGACTTCACAGCATGCTTTGGCTTCAGATCATAACAATCAGAGCTTTATGACCTTTGACTCTATGTCAAAACTATCAAAAAAAGAACCGAATCCAATGCCGAGCATCCCTTCAGGAGAAATTTTGCAGTCTCTTAAATTACCTCTAGAAAATGATGAAGCAGTTTATAGGACCGCTGAGAATAGCCCTCGTATGTTCTCTGCAACATCTAGACCTGGAAGTAGTGGTCGGAGAGGAGGCCCTTTTACACCAACAAGGAGTGAGTGCTCGTGGGGCTTCTTTAATGGATACTCGGGTTACCCCAACTACATGGCTAACACTGAATCATCTCGAGCCAAGGTCAGGTCACAAAGTGCCCCAAGGCAGAGGCTAGAGTTTGAGAAATATGGTTCAAGCAGAAGATCTGTTCAGGGGTATTCTGATTCAGAAACTCGTTCAGAAAGGGGTTTGGCTCAAAATACTGAACTTCAAAACAAAGCTTACGTAGCATCTGGCTACTTGAATAGACTAGGGACTTCCGACTTGAGGTGAAAACTGTATCATTTCTTATCGGTTTTTGTTCTTCCGTTTCCGGTGTGTGCAGCAACATCCTATAGTTGTAATTATTTGATCATTGATCTTACAGCCTGTCTTTACAGAACTGAACTTTTTAACATTTTGAGTGTTTCGGATTGATGTAATATCCCAAAATTGTGGTTGTAACCTCTTTGATTACAACAATGTTCAAGTGTTATGATAGCTATGCCCATATATTTCTCGTTTCTTATTGTCTCTAAATTCATGATCCAATTTTGCTGTCATACAAAAACATTATGTAAGAGAACTGACGCTGATGAAAACACAAGAAGACAGCACGAGAAATAGAAATGATGCTGAAAAGGGTTTTCATGGGAGGACCCTAATTTGTATTTTATTTTTGAATAATTGTCTATATTTTATTTAATAACTCTTTAAATAGGTTAAAAACCGATCATTTCCTAAATAGAAAAGAAAACACAACATAAAATTCAAAATTAAGCTAAAAATTCGAAAACAAAAGGGAAAAATAACAAGTAGAATCATCTTCATGCCTTTTCATTTTCGGTTTAGAACTCTGCCTCCATAAAAAAAATGTTTGGTTTGATTGACCAACATTTTTATTTGGATGAGGATTTTGCTTCACAGGAGTGAATCGTGACTGATTTGTATGGTCCGTTAAGATCCGTGACTGTCCTTACCATAGCCCACATATATGTATAAAAACCAAAAAATTGCAGTATGTTAGCCAATAGCAATCACAAAGCTAAGACGTTTAAACCCGACAAGTATCGAAATCTGTATCTTTACCCCACTGTGGATTCACGGATGCCAGATTCTTTCACTTGTTTTATCAACATTGGATGGTCCCATTTGATCTGTCAATGGTTGTCTGAACATCAATGTGAAAAGAATGCACTGATGCATCGCAGTTAAAAAGAACAGCTTGTATATGTTGTTTAGTGCCCATATCAGTCAAATGTAAACCTTGGATTCCCAGAGCATGCAAAGGAATCATTATTTTGAAGAATTTAGATGATGCGAACTTTTTAGTAGTGATGGTGACATAGAAAGAACAGTTCAGAGAGGGGAATATGGCCGGCGACAGCAGGTGATGGTGCAATTGTCCTTCTTTCGTCTCACTTTGTCTTAAATTTGGGATCCTAGAAATCACGAAGAACATGTTATAATATGAGTATTATATGGGATTGCGCTATTCACACTCTCTCAAGTATAGCTATCGAAACCAGCTAGGGATCCTACTCGAAGAAAAACTCGAGTTATTGATTACAGAGTTTAACTTAGTTCGATTGGGTTATTCAGAGGTTTAACCAAGTTAATGTCAAAACAGTTTAAATTAAAACTCAACTCGAGTTACATTATAAATCACAAGTTTATCAAATTAATTCGAATCAGGTTCAAGAACTCTTCTCTAAAGTGTTTATCGCACAAGAAACAATCAGATCTTACACAAATAGCTCCAATCTAGTCCATTAATGAAACGACATTGCATGAGGTGGGATCAAATCTTGAGGTAAAAAAAAAAGGCAATTCTTAAAATTTGGATTTGCTTTTACCATTTCCTGAGAGAATAGTGATTTAACTCGTCTAATCCAATCCAGTTGCCAATTAACTTCGTGTGTGATCTTGGGACTTTTTAGCAGTTATCCAATCTCTTTCGGTGGAAAGAAATGAAAAGTAGCAACCAATTCATCACGTATCTCCCTTTTTAAACAATCTAATTCTAGGAGTCTTTCGATATGGATTAGCTTTGATTCAGCACTATAGAAAACAACTTTAAGTGAATGAATGGATATGTTCAATTTTATGAATTCATCAATTCACAGGAAAATGATTGGCCTAAACTAGAAACAAAGTTATTAAAAACCATAACTCCAACTAAAATCATGTTATAAGTTGAAGAGGTTAATTTAGATCAATCTAAAATAGTATCATTTCAATATTTTTTTAAAAAATTAAAATAATACCATCTTAAAAAAAATTAAAATCAAACTAGATTTTAATTGGATCAACTGAATTTAATTATATTAATTTTTATTTGGTTTAATTTTAAATCAAGTTTAGACAAAATTTTAGATTAATTATCAACCGAGGTTGTGCTTAAATGAGAAACAAACACAATGGGGAAAGTAAATTATCAATTCATCATCATACAAGCTCAAACTTGCTATTTTAGAAAGAAGAGTCACTTATTTTGTATTTCTTAGTGACTGTACTTGGAGACAAGCTTCTTATTCAGTCCGCCGTAGCCTGTATCTCCTTTGGAACCAACCTCATAATTTCACTGACCTCAACAACTCAAGGAACACTGCACTTTCCATGTCAATACATAGCATTAGATAACATGAAATGACAAGCAGGATTGAGATTAACAGGCAATTAATGCAAGCTCTGAAGCAACCATGGGATAAAAAATAGTTGGGCAGCTAAGAATGGCGAATGTATTATGTACTGAGACAGAATCTAGATGGGCTAGAGAAAGGCTTACGAGGAGCAATCTGTATTAGGATCGAGAATGAAGCCAAGGCTTAATCCACAGAAGCCAGGCAGAGTAGCAATTGCTGTAGCATTAGGATTATAGGTAGTGATGAGGCCCATTAAGCATAGACAGATAGACCTCCTATCATTTCCAGATTCAGCAATCACATTGAGGCTCATCATGGAATCACAACATGGTGAGCCTGGAAGTGGGTCTGGTGTGCCATAGGTGATGAATGTAGAGCAAGCCGTGAGGAACCCTGTCACGGTCGTGCAATCGACGTCGGCCGCCACTGTCACAGCCCATGAGAGCAACAGCAACAGGAGCACTCCAGTCATTCTTTTTTGGACCTCCATTTTTAAAAAAATAGACTTGGACCACCCTCTAGTATTAGTTCAATAGTTAAGAGTTATTTAGTGCGAGGTGGGAAATTAATAGTGCTGATACAGTTTGGTTGGTGTGAAATGAAGAGGGTGTGCGCTCTTTCACACTTGTTGAATGAGCCTCTGGCCACCGTGAGACCGAGAACATGAGTGTATGAAGGAACAAGGTGAGGACCGAAGCTTGCTGTGATTCTAGACTTTGAATAATAATATGGATTATACCATTTTCCCTATGATGGTGTCGTGGTGTAGTTGGTTATCACGTCAGTCTAACACACTGAAGGTCTCCGGTTCGAGTCCGGGCGACGCCATATTTGCTTTCATTTTTTCTCCCGAAACAAGAACTGTACATGTATATATATGGTAGAAAATGAAGCATTTACAATGGCAAGTCTTTTGTACGTTAAAAAGAAAAAAAAAGGCAAACAACAAATCAAAGTAGTTTCTAAGCTAAAACTAAGCATACATATACAAATTTATACGCACGGAAATTGAAATTTTAAACCCACAAATTAAACCACGACCTTCTACCCCCTACAGGTTGTTTTCATCGCATTTCCATCTGGAAGTAGGTATGCAGTTGAGGTAGTGACACCAATGGCAACGATCATTTCCATTTTTTCCCTTGAACAACATCACCAATGCAACTGTGAATCTGCGTTTTTTTTTAAAGCATTAGAACAAATCAAGTAAAAACTTGTTGATCGTGGGGACGGAAAATCTGGTCATCAATTTTTCAAACTTTTCAAGCAATGGCAAACTCAATGGTCACTGGTTTTCATGTGGCCATCTAGTACTATCATGTGGAACAATAAGTTAATGTGTTCATGCCCCACATCATCAAACCAGACATCGGTGTTCAATGACTGATGATGTTGGTTAAGGAGCATCTGCTAAGTGAAATAGTTCCAGCTGTTTGCCTTTTTCATGACATCAAAATGGGTTTCCAAACTGGCGAGCGCGTCAGGATTGTATAATATTATGCCATTATGCTTATGATATGGTAGCTTGATGAAAATGAACACTCAAATGACATGGAGAGGATGATAAATCAACGAATTTCCTGGGCCCCAAGATCAATGTGTGTTTAAGTTGATATTTTGGAGTGTTGGACAGTGTGACTCACCCTACAATCAGCAGCGCCACAGAAACCAACCATAGAGCATATTGGTAAGCCTTGAGCTTAGATTTGAAACCAACACCGGAGGGAAGATTCCGACGCCCTTGCCAACCATATTGTGAACGGGGCAGCAGAACAAAGCCTAGGAGGAACCCTGACAGAAACCCACTGATATGGGCAAAATTATCAACATGTGGCAAAATTCCTATTGCAAGGTTAATGGCTGTGATGACCAGAAGTGTAAACAGAGCAGCAGTCTGTGGAAACAACAAATAGCAGAAATTAGGCGAAATAGGAACGGAAACAACTAAGTTATGTTTATCGTTACAAATGCCATTGTATTCCTATGGTTGCAACTTGCAACACAGTAATGGATAACCAGGAAATGGAACTGAAAATCTTGAACAATGGCATAACACTAAAATGTCAAACAATGAATAAACACCACTGACCTTGTTGGTGTAGATGCTCCAGTTTGTAATTAGTTCTGAAAGCATTGCTCCAAGAAGCCCGAAAAGGGCACCCGAGGCACCAACAGAGATGCTGTTTCTAATAAATAGAGAGGAAAGCACACTACCTCCAAATCCTGACAGAAGATAAACAATTCCGATGCGAACTGCCAATTTGTGACGAAAGCATCAGATCGCCTTAAGGTTAGTTGTACTACCAGAAAGAGGAAAATAATATAGTACCATGAGAGCTTAGTTGTTCGTCATGGATAAACAAAGACTACAACAATCAATTTCATAACAAATCTTTATGTGCAGCCCTGTGATACAGCTCAAGCAGCCCGACGAAAAATAAAATAGCAACTGAAAGTTTCACCAAATTTACAGTTGGTGTTGATAGCAAAGAAGTATTGGCCTCTCAAGAAATTTTGATAACTACTTACCGAACCCAAATTGCTGCTCGAGACGAATGCCAATGAAGACCAGGCTTAGCATGTTTGCAAGAAGATGAATAATACCAGCATGCAACCAGATACAACTGATAAGCCTCCATCCTTGGTGCTTGTGTACAACCTTGGTCCACTCAAGAGCTCCCAATCTCTCTAACCTTTGAAAGTTCCACAAAAAAAAAGAAAAAAAGCTTCAAGTAATTGCTTTATGTTTCTCCTACCTTCTTTTCCATATCTTAATGTTATTGACAATGATGAGAACCAAGAGATGCCAACTTTTCAATAAGTTAATTTAGTTCCTGAAAAATCCAAAAACATTTAATTTCTTACAAATGCTTCTGGTTAGAAACATATTTTCAAGGTTAGAAGTGTTTGAGAAAAAAAAGAGAAAAAGTAAAAGATCTATTTCATCATATCCACAGAATTTCCACCCCTCAAGCCTTAAATCCATCATAAAAACATATATAGTATCTCAAACCAATAATCTGAAAATTCATGTCATTTGACTCCAAAGACGACACGGACCAGCCTAAAAACACAGCAATGAAATACAGTAATTGAGATATGGGCATCGGTCTCTAAAGCAGAACACACTAAATTCTCTTCAAGCATCTAATCAATCAAAAACACCCCCCCCCCAATGGAAGCCACGCACGAGGCATTCTAAATTCATCAGAGCAATGCCAAATTTCCAAATTCATTTCTACACACATCAAAAAGGATTAAAATTCCTCCTCAAACTCACTTTATCAATCAAAAACTACTGAAACAACATCAACCCGGGAATCTAAAAGCTAAGTCATGAAGAAGTTTTAAACCCTCCATAAAACAGAAAAGAGACAAGAAAAACAAGAACAAGAAAAATGATACAAAGAGTAAAAGGTAAAGCAAAGAATAAGAGAAATTACTTACGTAGCAGAAGAGGGACCAAAGAGAGGATTATCTTTCAAAGGCTCAAAAGAAAACCTCCCAAGAAACCTTGCAACACACTTCCCTTCAAATCTTGTATGTAAATGTTTAGGACAATTATTGATGTACATCACAACAATGAAGACAACAACATGTGCCACCACAAACATGGGTACAAGCCATGATGTCCAGTAATGAGCTTCTGCATCTTCTATCAGATATGTTGGAGTTGATAAGTAACCGTTGCTGTTGCTGTTGTTGTTGTTGTTGCTGCTGCTGTTGCCTCTGCTCTTAACTCCTCGTCCTCTTTCTATGTCTTCTCTTGACATGTTTGACGTTTCTTGATGATGTTCTTGCATGTGTCTCTTTCTTTAAAAGGAACTGTACTTTGGTTTCTTGTTTTCCTTTATCTCCGTACGTAGAAATGGTATGGTGGTGGAATTGGTGAATTCAATGGATTTTAATGGAGAAAGAAAGAAAGTGGGTGAGGAGTTTTCAGGTTTCTAACTGCCAGAGTGAGCAAGGTAACCTCCGATGGACATTTTTCATTTGATCTTGTACAAACACTACTATGCTTCTGTTGCTGGGCAATCCACCACTCTCTTGACAAGTTGCCTATTGCTAATTTCTATTTTTCCTTTTCTTTTCTATATTGTTGCATTGAAGTGGAATATATTTTTATAGCTCAACTAATATTTGAATTTTTTCCCTTCCTCAAGAAATCCCAAGTTTAAGCATTTCCTCTATAATCAAAACGAAAAAATTGTATTCCTTTTTTTTCTACGTAAAAGTGAAATTCATGGATCGAATTTTTCTGTAGAAGCAAAGAAATTCCTCTTGATAGTGACGTGTCAAGATTCCATTGGGTGGATGGATGTCAAAAGAATGGTCGTGGAAGCAGTGGATGGAGGCTGATTGATTCGACGCGGTATTTCACTTTCTGTTTCTTCTTGGAAAGCACTTCCTGTTTTAAATGCTTGAAGACGCGGGTTTGCTTCCACGAATAAGCTTAGAGCTGGATCCTTCATGGAGAATCAATTTCACCCCAACAATATATAACATATCTTCAAGACAAAGACATGAAGCCCTTCGTGTTTAATCTATGTCTGAAAATTTAAAAGGGGAGAATACTGAACATGGCTATAAAACCTATTTCAATCCATTATTCAAGTAAAATATATTTTTTAAAAAATACGATGCACCAATACCAAACACATTTAATTAATTGTGGGCAAAAACTATAATACTATAGTATCATTATTCGCACAACGTGCTTGTTAAAAGAATCGCACTCCTTCCCCTAAAAACGAGAGAATAAAAAAAGAGCTGCTTCTTTAAATTTCTTTAGCTAGTCCTGTGTGTGTATTCCATTTTTCTTTTTCATATTCTGGCTTGCAGCAAGCAAACTCTGCTTCACCAATATGGTAGAGATGGAATATTCACAACCTAGCTAAGCAAAATTAGCCAGGCAAAGTCATGCCAACCAGCTGGTGATCATTTTGGAATGATCTATCAATGCTGCTCACCCTTTCTTTCTTTCTTTCTTTTTAATTTTTCTTTTCTTTTCTTTTGAGCTGGAGAATCAAGAATTCTGCCTTTAATGGTTCCTTCAGCAGTTGAATTGAGGAGGAGGAAAAGGAGCAAAAATAAGAAGGGAAAGAAAAGGAAGACCAAAGTGTGGAAGCTTGGAGGGATCAAAAGTAGGATTTGACGGTAACCATTTCCTCTTCCTATCTCCATGAGGTCGTATCTTGTGAAATTGACATTTCAAGTTTAACTATTTTAATCTACGTGCTCTTTTAAATTATGTTATTTTAATTTTAAGGGTGAATTAATGCCTCATTTTGTTCTTAAGGTTAAATAGACTTTCTATGACTGTTAAATTGTCTTTTAGAGTGAAACATTTACGCTTCATCCGCTGTTGCACAAATCTCGTACCATAAGCAAGGTAGAACGAGAATTTCGTATTAAGCCATGTTTTCGATTCTTATCATGATATAGGAGCTACAGTTCGGCAAAAGAACCTCTGAACACACAACAATCCCCAAGCAATGGCAGTGCGTGCAATCCATAATAATAAAATTCAACTTCCTCCAATCAAACCATGGCTAATTAACGCTGAAAGAGAAAAGAGTAGGTTAACTCTAAAAGAACAAAATGGCAACAATAGACCTTGATCCATGTAAAATATCCAATACAAAATTCTTTAACGAGTTAAGAGGACAACAAAGAAGGAAGGATTTCACCGCTTTCCTCCACCCCCGCCAAGCTTGGGGCCCTTTGGTGCAGCGCCCTTTGGCACGCTACCTTTGCTGCTCTTTTGTACCTTGGCTGTTACCTCAGCCTTCTTGGCTCTCTTCTCATCCTTTGTTTTCTTAATCCTCTCCTTAATTTCACTGCACAAAACAACATGCATTGGACAAACAAGTATATCAACAAGTGTCACCCGTGACTCAACGATCAAAGCACATTGGAAAAACCAACAAAGAATTACATACCGGAGTGCAGCCTCCCTTGCAGCATCACGAACTTCAGGTTTCTCAGTTCGCTTCTTCTGTATGACCTCCAAAGTAGCGCCTACAATGGACCTTGAGTAAGGTTTTTTCGTGGCGCGACGCCTCTTCTTAATAGTTTCTGCAGCAATGTCCTGTGATTATCAGGAAAGCAGAGTCAAAACCAACATATACCGCATCATGATTTTCTATCTGAAGAAAGCAGTCCTGCAAATAGAAGCATTATGCATTCGTCATTAAAAAGTTGATAGAAACTAACAAAAAAAGTCACCTTTTTATGCTGCTTCCTGTACATAGCTGTCCAGGTTAGCTTTGAGGGCTTCAGCCTGTTGTGGAAGTACCTCTTGCATTTAGAATTGGCAAAGAGGAAGACCTTAATTGATTAAAGAAAGATTACTTAGTTTCACAGCCTGTACTGGAAGGTGGCGGAAAATAGAAAGATGTGATGCCTTCAATACCAAACTGCATCTTACCTGGGAATCTGAGCGAATAAATCTGATACCCTTGCCAGGATAGATCTTCGCCCCACTGAAGCGGCAGAGTTCAGTCCTGGTCATCGGGAAAGAAACCATCAGTATTATTACAAAGAAAATCTATTGTCAAGTCACTAAAAATGAACGCATGCTTGATATTTATCATGATTGCATATCTAAAACATCAATGACTTCATTTGCATGATTATGCAAATCTCAGAAATCCATCAAATCCTCAAACCCCTCTGCATATCCCCAAAAACTACCTATTACTCTTGACTGCCAGTTCAATGACTAACAAGTCATATATTCTTGGTAACATCAAGGTGTTACACATTCTTAAAATCAAACAATAAGAAACCCAAGTATAACATTCCAACTAGAAGACCCTTTCAAGTGCATCGTGCATCACTAAACCTTAATCTCTCATCCCAACTTCAATTTTATTCAGATTTTAGCCATTTTCTTGCCGCCTTCTCTATGTTATTGCTGAATTCCCTTCCTGCCATACACTAATCACGCTCAAGACACTCAAACATAAATCCTAACTCGATGCTCTTCCAAGGAGCTGAACACTCGGGCGACATAACAAACATCTTAGTCTTAGTCTGGTTTCCATTGATCACAATTATATGGCAATTCAACTCATAATGTCATATCAGTATTTCCAACTACCTTACTAACATATAAACAATAAAAACATTCACTTGAAATCCATGCCAGAAATCCTTCTACTCTTCAAAAATGTATACTCTACCCATCACCAAAAAGCTTAAAACTTTCATAAAGACTGCATTTTTGAAGTTTCATAAAATTAATCAAGCTCGCCTCCTTTTCCTTGTACTATAACATAAAATAGTGGCTCTAATGCTAAATTTGTAGCTCGCAAGTTCAAAATGTCATATATTTGTATGCAAAACCAAGATGGCTCAAATTCAATCCAACAATTCAGGACACTTAAACACTTGAAAAGACAAAAACCCATAAAAAGAAAAATGCAGAAAAATAAAAACCCATTTTCCATAATGGAGAGAAATGGACGTACTTGAGAACCATGGCGGCAGCAGCTACTGATTTTTTTGGCAGGGAAGAAGGAAGACTAGACTAGGGTGTAGTTTTTGAAGATATTTTTTTTTTCCTAATGGGCCAATAAAAGGCCAGACGGCAACTTTGAGGGCCTGGTTCTTATGTTCGTGGGCCATTGTAATTTACATTGTTCATAGGCTTGAGATTTAAATTGCCCCCCTCTAATTTGATATTTCACAAACTCATCCATAAATAAGTCTACTTTTTTATTCATTTATTATTATTATTATTCAGGAGCATGGCTGTAAAAACCAGAACTGGAACAGCAGATCCACCTAAAACTAGAGTAATTTGAACTGGTTCAAATTAAAAAAAAAAGAAAGAAAATAAGAAATTCAGCTAACCCAATTAAATATTTAGATTTATTTATTAATTGATTAAAACTCAATCCTTAAATTATTGAAATTTTTTAATCAAAATGGTGTTATTTAAATTATTTTTAAAATTTTATGAGATTAATTCTCCTAACTTGTAATCTAGGTATTGTTTTAAATGGACTATAAAGTCGGGTTTTATAAGTATATTAAAAGTATGTTTGTTTTTGTTTTTTAAATATTTTAAAATTTTTTAAATATTTTTTTTTATTTTCAAATTATTTGAAAGTACTACGTTAAAAATAAGTTTAAAAAAATAAAATAATAGATTATTTTAATACAATTTTAAATGAAAAAAAAAACTTTAAAAAGTAATATTTACATGCTACCGCGAAAGCTGTCTTCTTTATGAAAGTAAGAGATAGAAATCACGCCCTATACCAGTATGCTTTCTAAGCTCGCTCACAGAGGGGGGAGTTGGCTCAAGAATTGAATAGGTTGGTGTATATATACAGACGAGCTACATATTTTGAGGTAATGATAAGCCCTAGCTAGCTACCATCTTTATTACAAGAGCAGCAAGCAAGTGGAGGGAGACGCTCAATATATTTCTTAAGAGAAGGAACAAAACAAGAAACTAGATCTTTATGGTACGCTCTTGGGACTCTTCGGCAATAGGGAGTGCGCGCGGTTTTCATCTCCAGGAGAAAAGCATCGAGTGCTCTCGACGACAAAACCAATTCATTTGCTCGTGAAGTTATGGTGGAATGCAGCAAATCCCCAGCCGTGTACTGGCCCTCCTCTACACGTTCGTGAACTGATCGAGAAGGTTAAACATCATAAACTTTTTCAGGATTTCGCTTTTCTTGGAATTGGAAGAAAAGGATTGAAAATGACCGTTCAAAATCAAACTTGAGATTTTGAAAGGCTTCGTTTCCGATTAACAAAATACCCCTTCCTTTGAGAAATCCAACTGTTTGAGCCATTTCTTTTGGGTGATTTCGACTTCGAAAGGCATGAGCCCCAATCACTTGCAAATGAGCCAATGCTTCATTGCTTGCAGCTAATGCAAGTAATGATGAGATGGTAAGAAGCTTTCACCCTTTTTTTCAAGTTTTAGCAATCAAAGTATGAGGGCAAAAAAACGATTTGTTGACTGATATTGGACATGTTTTTCACCTGGACCTTCATGTTCTTGATAACTCATTTGAAAATATTTTTTTAACTTATTACTTTCTGATGTAATTGAAATTGTTTTACATCGCATGAGATGCATGAAATTTAAGTTGCTTTGAGTCTTGACCTCATTTATGACGAAGAAATCTATTAAATTATAAAGATATTCTTCTTTCTTTTTCATATTGTGGCTTGCAGCAAGCAAACTCTGCTAAACTGATATGGCAGAGATGGAATAGAATACTCACAACCTAGCTAAGCAAAATTAGCCTGGGAAGTCGTGCCAACCAGTTGATGACCATTTTGGAATGATCTATCAATGCTTCTAACCCTTTCTTTCTTTCTTTCTTTCTTTTCTTTAATTTTTTTTCTTTTCTTTTGAGCTGGAGAATCAAGAATTCTGCCTTTAATGGTTCCTTCAGCAGTTGAATTGAGGAGGAGGAAAAGGAATTAAAATAAGAAGGGAAAGAAAAGGAAAGAACAAAGTGTGGAAGCTTGTAGGGATCAAAAGTAGGATTTGACAATAACCATTTCCTCTTCCTATCTCCATTTTTTTAAAATAGTGTGTAAAAATAATCATCTCAATTCAAAAGTCTAAATTTTTAGGTGAGAATTTAAAATATAATTTATATTATTTTTTAACACATCTCTTTAAATAAAAAGCTTTTTAAGCTTGAAATTTATACAAGTTCATGTTATCTTGTGCTTGATTTTTATCAAATAAATGAGGATGGTAATCATATTCGAACTCGTGATTATTTGGTCATCATGAAGACTCTGATATTATGTTAAAAGAATTAATCAAATCCAATAACTTAAACTTTTAGATAAATTTCAAGATATGATTTATATTATTCTCTAACATGGTGGTTGTATCTTGTGAAATTAACAAGCTTATGAGAAGAATATGGCCTGATTTTATAGAAAGCCTACATAAAAATGTAAAGTGAAACCAGCGTTGTCAAAATATACATGTCTTAGGTGATGAGTCAATTTTATTAAGTTTTTTTTTTATGGTTCTTTAAAACATATGAATTTTGCGTACATATCAAACTGAAAGCGCTTGGACTTGACAATGCTCCAAGTCTAAGATAACATAGGTCTAGCACGCATGTTAGATCCAAGATGCTTAGACTTCACAATCAGCCAAGTCCAAGGTAGTGTAGGTCTGACACGCATGTCAGATCCAATACGCTTGGACTTAGCAGTCAACCAGGTCCAAGATAATTATCATTCTCCCTTGGCATATGTAGGATAATGACCATCCTTCTTTGGCATATTTAGGGGAGTGACCAACCTCCCTTGGGTCTATCCCAAGGGAAGAACTCAGTTTCTATAAGTTTAGCTACACTTGACGTCTTAAACTCTAATCTCTCTACACTTTTTTATGTGTGTAAAAAACCTTCAATGACCCACCATATTCTTATCAGGTAAGGAATATTTATATATCATTCAATGTTATCAGGCTGCAAGCCCTCTTTTTATGGCCTATAAATATATCATGAAAGTTTCATAACAAAAGGTTCACAATTTCCAATTCTTGACTGTATTTATATTTTCAGAGTATCTTTTTATAATATTCTTTTATTTTTTCTCTTTAAAAAGATATTTATTTAAGTATCAGAGAGTTCTCACCCCCACTAAAAATGATCTTTTAAAGGTACTAGCCACAAGCAGCTTTGGCCAACCAAATATCAAGTATAAGTTATCAATTATCTTGACTAGAAAGAATGAAAAAAATTACTATAATTAATTGATTAACCAATTATCTAACTTAAAATTTTTATTCCTAGATTAATTGGATTTTTAGAACATTATTACTAGACAAACCAACAAGAACAAGACCTATACGAGGCCATTTAACTAGGGGCTGGCGTAGAGTGCATGTACCAAAGCAGCAAGAACCTAAGTAAAAATATATTTTTTTATATATATATATATATATATATATATATATATATATATATATATTTGTCTATATTTTTTTTATTCACCTTTAAAAATAAAAGTAGAAAGTAGGACTTAAAATAAAAAATAAAAAAGAATCATCACATTTGGCAGCTACGCTATCAGTACATCTTTTTGTTTGTTTCTTCTTCACTTCTCTCTCTCTCTCTCTCTCTCTCTCTCTCTCTCTCTCTAAATATTCATGGTTCTAAGCTCCCGAGATTTTTACTTTTTTTATATATATAAAAGAACATTTTCTTAAATCTCAAGTGCATCCTTCATCAAACTTCACAATTATTTTTTTTATTGCCATATTTATTGTTCCTGAAACTTCAATTCCAAAATTCACAAATTTTTTTTATAACATAGTTCCTAGTTTTATTCAGGCCAACAACACCGAGTAAAACCCATTAACTTTTAACTTTTGATTTTAGATGTGTTTTCAAAATACATTTTATTAAAATATAAAATTGATAATTTTTTTATTTTTTAATAATTTTAATGTGTTAATATTAAAAAAAAATATTATTTTAACATATTTTCAAATAAACTAAATATACATTGCTTGACAGCTGACGCCTGAAGACATACAAATATCGAATCTTCAAGCATTTTACAATGTTTCCCAGGCAGCAAATTCAGATTTCAGTGCCGTATCAGTCAAGGCAAAGACTAGCTCTTAATAGTCAAGAATCATCAATCGAAGGCCACATGCCTTGCAAGGATGGGTGTTCAGTTTAATCCTAGCAGGACCAGCATGCATACTATAGGAACTTATCAGAACGGAAACCAATGAAGCGATGTTTTCGATTTCTTATCATGATATAGGAGCTGCAGTTCGGCAAAAGAACCTATGAACACACAACAATCCCCAGCATTGGCAGTGCGTGCAATCCTCAATAATAAAATTCAACAACTTTCAAACCATGGCTAATTAACGCTGAAAGAGAAAAGAGTAGGTTAACTCTAAAAGAACAAAATGGCAACAATAGACCTTGATCCATGTAAAATATCCAATACAAAATTCTTTAACGAGTTAATAGGACAACAAAGAAGGAAGGATTTCACCGCTTTCCTCCACCCCCGCCAAGCTTGGGGCCCTTTGGTGCAGCGCCCTTTGGCACGCTACCTTTGCTGCTCTTTTGTACCTTGGCTGTTACCTCAGCCTTCTTGGCTCTCTTCTCATCCTTTGTTTTCTTAATCCTCTCCTTAATTTCACTGCACAAAACAACATGCATTGGACAAACAAGTATATCAACAAGTGTCACCCGTGACTCAACGATCAAAGCACATTGGAAAAACCAACAAAGAATTACATACCGGAGTGCAGCCTCCCTTGCAGCATCACGAACTTCAGGTTTCTCAGTTCGCTTCTTCTGTATGACCTCCAAAGTAGCGCCTACAATGGACCTTGAGTAAGGTTTTTTCGTGGCGCGACGCCTCTTCTTAATAGTTTCTGCAGCAATGTCCTGTGATTATCAGGAAAGCAGAGTCAAAACCAACATATACCGCATCATGATTTTCTATCTGAAGAAAGCAGTCCTGCAAATAGAAGCATTATGCATTCGTCATTAAAAAGTTGATAGAAACTAACAAAAAAAGTCACCTTTTTATGCTGCTTCCTGTACATAGCTGTCCAGGTTAGCTTTGAGGGCTTCAGCCTGTTGTGGAAGTACCTCTTGCATTTAGAATTGGCAAAGAGGAAGACCTTAATTGATTAAAGAAAGATTACTTAGTTTCACAGCCTGTACTGGAAGGTGGCGGAAAATAGAAAGATGTGATGCCTTCAATACCAAACTGCATCTTACCTGGGAATCTGAGCGAATAAATCTGATACCCTTGCCAGGATAGATCTTCGCCCCACTGAAGCGGCAGAGTTCAGTCCTGGTCACCGGGAAAGAAACCATCAGTATTATTACAAAGAAAATCTATTGTCAAGTCACTAAAAATGCTCCATTCCAGGGAACGCATGCTTGATATTTATCATGATTGCATATCTAAAACATCAATGACTTCATTTGCATGATTATGCTCTTCCAAGGAGCTGAATACTCTGGCGATATAACACCCATCTTAGTCTTAGTCTGGTTTCCATTGATCACAATTATATGGCAACTCAACTCATAATGTCAAACCAGTATTTCCAATTACCTTTCTAACATACAAACAATAAAAACATTCACTTGAAATCCATGATAGAAACCTTTCTACTCTCCAAAAATGTATACTCTACCCATCACCAAAAAGCTTAAAACTTTCATAAAAACTGCATTTTTGAAGTTTCATAAAATTAATCAAGCTCGCCTCATTTTCCTTGTACTATCGCACAAAATAGTGGCTCTAGTGCTAAATTTTTCGCTCACAAATTCAAGTTTTAATGTATTTGTAAACAAAACCAAGATGGCTCAAATTCAATCCACCAATTCAGGACACTTAAACACTTGAAAAAACAAAAACCCATAAAAAGAAAAACGCAGAAAAATAAAAACCATTTTCCATTGATGTTAAGTGGAAGAATAATGGAGAGAAAGGGACGTACTTGAGAACCATGGCGGCCGCAGCTTCTGATTTTTTGGCAGGGAAGAAGGAAGACCAGACTAGGGTTTAGTTTGAGAAGATATATATATATTTGCTTAATGGGCAAATAAAGGCTTTATAGTTATGGGCTTAAAAAGGCCAGACGGCTACCTTAAGTGCCTGGTTCTCATGTTTATGGGCCATTGTAATTTACATTGTTCATACGCTTGAGTTTAAATTGGCTCCTTGTAATTTGAAATTTTACAAATTCATCCACAAATAAGTCTATTGTTATTTTTGTTTTGGGGCATGGTTGTAAAACCCAAACTGAATTAGCAGATTAACTCAAAACTTGACCAATTTGAACTAGCCTAGGTTGGAAAAAATACATGAGGAAAATTTTTGGTGAATTGATTGAAAGTCTAGGTTTATCCACTGATCTAATCAAGATTTAGCCCTTAATCCTTTTATTTTGTATTAAAATAATAATTTTTTTTCCTAAAAAAAGTTATAGGGTTGATTTTCTCAACTGTAATCTAGACTTCATTCTGAATTAACTTTCAAGTAGGTTCTTACAACTATTTTCATAAAGGATGAGAGTTGGCAAGGGAATATAATAGGTAAGTAGTTACCATATGAACCGAGTAAGTGAAGCTACCGCCTTAAATGGAAAGGTAGTCTTCTTTATGACAGTAAGAGATATAAATCATGCCTTATCCTAGTATTCTCTCTTCTTTTCTTTCAATCGTGGTTAAACTTATCCGTATATAAAGAAAAATGTTATGTGGAGTCTCATTAGTCTCATAAGCTCGTTCACAGAGTGGGTAGCTGACTCAAGAATTGAAGAGGTTGGTATATATAGAAGAGCTACATGTTTTGAGGCAAATTCATTCATTCTCGAAGTTATGGTGGAATGTAACAAATCCTCAACCTTGTGTTGGCCCTCCACACGACGTTCGTGAATCGATTGAGAAAGTGAAGCATCATAGGCTTTTTCAAAGTTTATTTTCTTAAAAATTAGAACATAAGGATTGAAATGACTATTCAAAACCTCACTTAAGATCGAGAAAGACTTCATTCCCAATGAACAAAATACCCTTTCCTTTAAGAAATTCAACTTCTCTTGGGTGATTTCAATTTTGAAAACCAGGAGTCTCATTTTTGAAAGCCTACGTAACAGACTTTTTGGTCCATTCATTCTAATGTATCCTTCCTTAAAAAGACTCTGGATGCTCATTCACTAGAGCCCCGAGCATCCGATTACTTTTTTTTCTTACGCAATTCCTAACTAGTTATAGTTAAGCCTAGGGATCGGAATGGGAGGTTTTGGGCTATCGGGGCTGTTAGGCTTCTTTCTCATGGAAGATGATTTACATCTAACTCTTCTCGAGACCTGTGTTTTTTACCATGCTAAAATGAATCAATTCTTTTCCTTATTTTATCTTCAACCAAGACCAATCCAGGCTGCCTTGAGACTTGAGATCCTATGTTTATTCATCGGCCATTAATTCAGATATTATAACTATGATTTTCTTTAACTGGAGTTTTTCTTATAAATGACGAATTTGAACCTAAAATTTTTGGATTCAAACATAATAATTGGATTACTTGTTTCGACTCTTCTATCCGAACTACTAATTATGTAAAAAAATGAATTTTACTTTTGTTAGTTTTTTAGCAAATACTAGTTTACAAGACTCCTTTACACTGCAACTTGAATTAAAGAAATAACGTAAAAAAATATCTAAGCTGTAAAGAATCATTTGAAATTATCATTAAACTTGGTTCAACAAGTTAACATTGAAAGCTTCTGACTTGACTCTTTACCTAACCCAAATTTAAAATTAGACATAACATAATTAACTTTATGAATCCCGCGATAACTTGGAAATCTCTTTTAATTCATATTATATGAAAAAAAAAATACTCATCTTATATCCAAATAATTAAAAGCCATAATGTTTTTGAGATCTCAAGTTTTTGCCTTTATTCACATTTAATGCATGATCAATTCAGCAAATGCCGTGGATATGCAATTAATTAAGATGTCAAATTAAGATTTTCATTCTTCTCAACAATAATAACTTAGGATTTTTTAGTATTTTATTATTGTTTTATCTCTGGACAAAAAAAAATAAAGACAATTATCTTTTATTTTGAAAGTATAAAAAATAGTTTCAAGACTATTCAATAAATAAATTTATTTTATGTCGTCTTCTCTTGTAACATCCTGGAATCTTCATATTCATCTAAAGCATAAATTCATTTATGTTTTAAGAATTTGCTGGATTTTTTTATGATATTTTCATATTTTGTAACTTTAGCTATAATAATTCCCTTTTAAGATTTATTCTTCTCTTTGATTATTTTTTTTATTTGTATTGAAATTTAGACGAAGATTTTCCTTGCAAAGAAACAATCCATAATCTTCATCACCTATATCAATTCCACGTCAATCAACACAAATTCAATCCAATTATCTTGAATCACAACCTTACTACAATAAAGCATTTCTCTTTTATTCTCATTATCACACAACATTTTCATTCTTTATCAAATTCTAATTATAGTGATCGGCATCCATAGTTTATAATCAAAACATAATTTAACTAATATTTAAATACATAATTAAAATACATATATTGGAAAACATCTCAAAATGAAACGCATGATCAAATGTTATTTAGTTTTACATCTTTAGTCTAGATAAGTCTTGAAATACATGCAACACTATATTATTACATGCTTTCTTTGTTTAAAATAACAAAAGACGATATACCAGTCCTATTACTTATGTCGGGACTATGAGTATTCTGAAATTAATTCAGAAATTATAAAGATGATTATATAAATGAGAATATTCAAAATAGTATAACAATCAAATATATTGGTTCATTTAACTCTCTGGGATATTTATTGCATTTCAAATGATCTCAGTAATTATAAGTTATCTTAACTAATTTCATGGTTGATAAAACTCAAGTTACCCATTACATTTATCAAACCATGTATTTAACCTCGCGGTCGTTTTATATTTTTGGCCACCCGAGATGGATGCCCCAATTCCAACAATCCCACTGGAAGCTTATATCTCCGACAATCCTTCACGGATGCCAATATCTCTGACAATCCCTCACGGATGCCTATCTCTTTGACAATTTCATACGGATGCCCATAATTCTAGCAATCCCTCGCAGATGCTAATAAAACTAGCAATCCCTCGTAGATGCTAATAACTCCATAAATTTTCTAATTTAACTCTTTTTCATTTCATTCGTTCTTCTTTTTCTAGTCCACGATCATGCTATTGAAATAAATAACATATACAATACGAACATTATAAGTAACTTAAATTGAGATGTTGAATACTTACTTTCAATCTGGTTATAACCGATTCCCCCTGCCTGCTGTCCTACTCCACCAATTTCTCCTATATTAACAAGATTTTCAATTTATCATCATCTTATTAAGACATAAGCATAATCTATACATATCAAGAAACATTAAACACCACATCGAAATCATTAGTTTATTCTCCATCTGAAATCATTTACTTAATCTTTTATAGTATTATTTCCTCAATTTAACCAATTAAACTTAACCACTATAATTTTTACCTACAATTTGACAATCTTCTCTTGAAAGTTCTCAATCATGATATTAATATAACCATTTCTTTGTTATTCAATAAAAAAAATTTAATTGTTCTTAAATATAATCCATATAGCAATATACATTTCATATTACACAATTTCACATTCATTTTCACAAGCCAAGAAAAAATCTTCCTATTCTCTCCTTTTCTCTTGGCTTAAATGCATAATAAGAAAGGGTAATTTTTCATATTCTTATACTAAAATTTCATGGTTTTCCATATATATCTATATCTATATCTATATATATATATATATATATATATATATATATATATATATTTAATTAGGGTTTTACATCTCTCTTTCGAATTAAACATATTTTTTATTTGTTTTTGTATCCATCCCTTTTATTTTGAAACACTGACCGAATGCAAGTTATTATCAAAATCCAATTTCCCAAACCACCCTTTAAATTCTCTAACCATTATTTTCAAGTCTCATCTTCCTACTAGCCAACCATAAGCGGTTGCAAACCCTCCACTTAAATCTCAAGCTCACTGAAACAAAACCCACCAAGGCATGACAACATTAAATTGCCACACACGCGCTAGCAAACACGCGTGGAATAATAAGGGGGCGGATATCACGAAATAGCGTGCCATGTAATAAAAGGGAAAAACGTGTCAAGAGTCCCTAACTTGTGAGGATAGTCTAGACAGGTCATCAATCTAGTTTTACCTCAACCAGGTCCTTAATATATCAAGAAATTCTCAATCAGACCCCTTTCACTTTTAGTTCTAAAACTATTAAGTAATCCCATGAATATAACATGAAATTTATCCCATAATATTATTGTTTTTAATAATGTGAGACTCACCCGCTGTATTAAATTATATATATATAAACAAAACCCTTTCTTCTTTTTAATTTTATAGTCTATTATATAACGTGATGTTGAGTATCCTAGTAGATCTATATGTTTTTAATGGATTAAATAAATATTAATTAATTACCCAACCATTCTATTAACTTAATTAAACTACTTGAAGGATTTAAATGAGAATTAATTGAAATGTTAAGGATACAATCAAGAAAAAAACAAGTTAGAGACTTAATTGAAATTACCCCTAGAAGTTGGGACCTTTTTAAGTTTGCCCTGATAAAAATAGACAAATGGACCCACCAATTGACCTTTTTCATTGCCCTACAAATACGACAAGAGCATCCTTCCTCTCTTCTTTAGTTCTTTTACGTAGTTCTCTTTTTTGTGTCCCTCTTTAGAAATAATAAGAAATTAAGAAAATCTTTTGTGAAAGGAAAGAGGCCATTTGAAGAAAAAAAAGAGAGAGAAAGAAGAAAATGTAAGTGAATTTCAGCTTCATGTCTTCTATTTATTCTTGTATTGTCACATAGTTTTTAACTTTTATATTTCCTCATGTTACTCTTAGTTTTTTTGTTGATCGGTACACACATGTAGCTAGGAATGATCATGAACAACTATCAGAATATTAAAAAGACCTTAGTGAGGCTAATTTTATGCTCTCTCTCTCTCTCTCTCTCTCTCTCTCTATATATATATATATATATATATATATATATTGCTTTCATGTAGCATTTTTTCTTGTCTCGGTCACAATATACTTGACTATATATACATTCGTTTTGTCTTTTACCTTTCTCTTATGTATTGATTCAGAGAGGGAGGGAGAAGAAAGGATCTGATAGTTTTATTTTATCAATAGCTAGGCTGTTTTCGTTAATGTCGAAGAAAGGTTTTTTTCAATTTTTGTTTCGTGGTTTCTATAACATTCAGCTACGTACCCTTTTACGTGTTTCTCTTTTCTAGCTATGTCACGAAAATTGAATTAAGGAGAAGAAGAGAGGTCAACTGGGATTATTTATTTTTTTGCTTTTTTTTTAACAAAAAAAAGTGTGAGCCTATGAGATAATTAATTTATTAAAAGTGAGCCGTTGAGATAATTAATTTATTAAAAAAGGGTCAACTTTTTTTTTTAATATAATTCAACCTTTCTAGTTTTTTTTTTTGGTTGAAACCTTTCTAGTTCCACCTTTCTGGGTTAGTCTTTTTCAACAAGGACAATCACTTGGTCCGCATGCTATGTTTCTTGTATGTGTGCATGGAAATATTAGAGGCAATCTTCTCTTGTTGCAAAGATTTTCAACTTGATGAGATGTGCACAGTGTATACATGAAGAAAAGATTGGTTTTTGTTTCTGTTTGTACCTTTTATCTTCCCATCACTCCACAGGCCTATTGAGAGAGAGAGAGATGAGTCATCCATTATTAAGCGTTGACAAAGAAATAGGTTTTCTTGTTTCTATCTTAGAAGAATATGAGCGTGGTTTTTTATTCTAGTTCAAACTTCAAGCAAGTGCTGGAAAGGTCAAAACTTGCGAGACAAAATCGAAGCCTACCTTTGTGGAAGTGATAGCTACCTTTTCAAGAGAAACTGGTGTGATTATTTAAGATAAAAGAAGTAGTGGGGGGGTTAAAGGTAGTTAAGGGGTTTCAAGGTTTGTGACAGATATGGTTGCAGTGCACTGTAACAACACCATGCCTACTGGTGGTGCTTGGAATTAGATAATTTATGACCCTTGTTGGTCCGTGGGATTTTTTGCAGAAAAATAAGATGGATGGTCGTGGTGATATGGGTCTGTTTGGGGAACATTTTGATCCTTGTTTGGTAGGGAGGATCAAGGAGGATGGTTATGAGAGCAGGTCTGGTAGTGATAACATTGAAGGAGCATCTGGTGAAGATCAGGATGTTGGAGACGATCAAAGGCCTAGGAAGAAGTACAACAGACACACTGCTAATCAAATACAAGAGCTTGAATCGTATGAGTTCTTCCTTTGGCTATGTTATTTATATATGCTAAGAGATCTATGTATCGTGTTTACTTATATTTGATTGAAAGATTTTTTTTCCTAAAAGAGCTTTGTTTCTATTTGTTTGTGATGTTAATAGTTTCTTCAAGGAGTGTCCTCATCCTGATGAGAAACAAAGATCAGAGCTTAGCAGGAGGCTTGGCTTGGAAAGCAAGCAAATCAAGTTTTGGTTTCAAAATAGGAGAACTCAAATGAAGGTAAATTGATAGACTTGTTTGTACCCTTTTAATTTGCTTCCTTCTATTTTCCCTCTTGAAAATTTTGATTTTGGTCATTTTAATTTGGACTTTAGACCCAACTGGAACGGCATGAGAATGTAATCCTCAGGCAAGATAATGATAAACTCCGACTTGAGAATGAGTTGTTGAAACAAAACGTGAGTGATCCAATTTGCAACAATTGTGGTGGTCCTGTGGTGCCTGGTCCAGTGTCTGATGAGCAACAGCAGTTAAGGATCGAAAATGCTCGATTGACGGATGAATTAGGTCGTGTTTGTGCCTTAGCCAATAAGTTTTTAGGCAGACCCCTCACATCCTCAGCCAATCCTATCCCTCCGTTTAGCTCAAACTCCAAGTTGGACCTTGCAGTTGGGATAAATGGATATGGCAATTTAGGCCATACAGACAACATGTTGCCAATGGGGCTTGATAATAATAGAGGGATTATGATGCCTCTGATGAAACCAATAGGCAATGCTGTTGGCAAGGAAGTACCACTTGATAGATCAATATTTGTAGATCTTGCACTTGCTGCTATGGATGAATTGATAAAGATGGCTCAGATTGAAAGTCCCATTTGGATCAAAAGCTTAGATGGAGGAAAGGAAGTCCTTAACCATGAGGAGTATAGGAGGACTTTTCCTCGCATTGGCATGAAACCCAGCAATTTTGTTACTGAGGCTACACGGGAGAGTGGTGTAGTACTCGTCAACATCTCGGCTCTAGTTGAGACATTGATGGACGTGGTATGCTACCTAACTCTTTGTGCTGTTATGAATTTTTCAATTTTTTTTCTCTTAAGCATGAGCTCGTTACTAGGATTTGACTTCTGTATTTCATTTTTCTTAGTGTATTTTTGTGTCAAAGACAATATAACTATCAATTTTGAAGCACTTTGTCAAGATTAGAATAGTTTGGTGAGATTGTTAACACTTGTTTGTTTATGATCTCACGTCTGCTGAATCCCTTTATCTGAAAGGATGGTGCTGAGAAAGCTGCAAATTCAATCTTAATATGCTTCATTTATTCAACTAGAAATGGTGAAATGCTTCTAGTTTTGTACATGCATGGTAGCTTAATTAACTGCTCTTCCATATACAGAACGGATGGGTGGAGATGTTTCCCAGCTTGATTGCTAGAGCTGCCACCACTGATATCATATCAAGTGGCATGGGTGCAACAAAAAGTGGAGCTTTGCAAATGGTATGCCGTTATCCTACATGTTCTATAGTCTTTTGCAGTGAAGCTGGAGTTTATGGGTGTTTTTCTTTTCCAGATACACGCCGAGTTTCAATTGATTTCGCCTTTTGTCCCTGTGCGTCAAGTGAAGTTCCTTCGGTTATGCAAGCAACTCACGGAGGGTGTGTGGTCTGTAGTTGATGTTTCCATTGATGCAAACCAGGAAAATCTAAATGCACAAGCCCCTGTAACCTGCAAGAGGCTTCCTTCTGGCTGCATTATACAAGATATGAACAATGGTTGCTCTAAGGTGATGACTTGTATAGATTCTTCGTTTGTTGTACTTGTATATACTTGTGGTTTCTTTATTCATTATGGTTGTGCACCAAAGATTCTCTCCTTGCTGTAATGAAATATATTATTAATTTACTTGAAAACCTGAGCTTTGATTATCATTTAACTAAAGTTTCTTCTTTGATTCAAATAAATTAAACTCTCCAATTCCAAAGCGTAATCTGCTTACTGCATGCACTTAATTAATCCCATTGCTAGTTTCTAAGACGACGATATCACTTGCATTTGACACGCATGCGCGCTCACACACATGTTTTTGATTCCTTGGTCTTGGATTCAGTGCATTCACAATCTTTCTATCCAGGTAAAGCCTTGTGGTTTTCAATCTTTGCTGTACACCTCCTTCATTTGATGTTTTTATTCCTATCTCTTCTGTTCTTCAGCTGTTTACTCTTGCTGTCCGTGAGGTAACATGACCCAGGTCCAATCATTATATTTTAATCTTCTGATTCCAAGTAATGACCTGCTACGACTGTATTATGATAGAATCACCTTCCTGTATATGTAATTGAAAAACCTCATGAAATCTTATTTTCAAGTTCTAAGAAGGATAGTATTTTAATTATATTTTGTGCAATGCTCTCTCCTCATTTTGTCAATACTGTGCCTTGAATTTGTAGCTTTTCTTGTCCTTTCCATGGACTTCCTTTCGACGTGGTATGGAACTGCATGATATATGTTACTTTATTAGTCTGCTCTAACCATTGGCTGTAAGTCTATTTTTCTATGTATTCACCATTTCATTATTATTCTCGCCATTAATGGAAGACTTAAGTGTTTAACATCGCCAGAACTTTGAATTAAGAATAACTCAGCAGCATCAGAATTTTACAGGCTTCGTGGTTTACTAATTAATGATAAAAACAAGTGAAACATTTTAAACTGTGTTCATAGAAACGTCTTCGTGGAATTGTTTTTATTTGAGGTGAATGGAACCCAGTAAACCAAAGTTTGATTGCTTGCTAAATAGAGGTGTATTGTTGATAGATGCTAGGAATATGCAGGTGCTTATATGTTCCAAAATGCTGACTGATATTAAAATGCAGGTTACATGGGTGGAACATTCCGAATATGATGAGAGTGCGGTCCATCAACTCTACCGACCCATACTTAGTTCTGGCAGGGGCTTTGGTGCACAGAGGTGGCTTGCTGCCCTTCAACGGTATTACGAGGGCATGGCAATGATTATGTCTCCTAGCATTTTGGGTGAAGATCAGACAGGTCTGGGAATCTGCTCAATCCTTTCTTTATTAATTTGTTTATTTTTTCGAATTAATATTGTTTGTGCCGTCTTTTGAGTTGTAATACTATAATGATACAGTGATAAATCTGGGAGGTAAGAAAAGCATGTTAAAGTTAGCACGACGAATGGTGGATAACTTCTGTTCTGGGGTTTGTGCTTCTTCATTGCACAATTGGGGCGACCTTGTGGCTGGAAATATGAGTGAAGATGTGAGGATTTTGACCCGAAAGAGTATTAATGAACCTGGTGAGCCAGATGGTATTGTGTTGAGTGCTGCGACTTCTGTTTGGCTGCCAGTTTCACGACAAAGGTTATTTGACTTCTTGAGGGATGAACAATCAAGGAGCCATTGGGACATTTTATCCAATGGTGGAATGTTGCAGGAGATTATCCAAATCCCCAAGGGACAGGGACAATGCAACCGTGTCTCTCTCCTGCGTTCAACTGTGAGTGGCCATAACCAACTTTCAACCTTTTGGTTTCTTAATTTTACCAAGTGTTTAATTGTATAATTTCTGTTTCTTGCAACTTTTTAGGCTGTTGATGCTGATGCGGGTGAGAACAACATGTTAATATTACAAGAAACCTGGAATGATGTCTCAGGTTCGCAAGTAGTGTATGCACCAGTCGACATACAATCGATGAGTGTAGTGACTTCTGGTGGAGACTCTACCTATGTGGCTCTCCTGCCATCAGGGTTTGTGATTCTTCCAGATAATTCATTTAGTAATGGTGAGCCCAGCAACAGCGATGGGAATCCAGTCAAAAGAGATAGCGATAGCAACAATGGAGGTGGATCGTTTTTGACTGTTGGATTCCAAATTTTGGCGAGCAACCTTCCTTCAGCCAAACTTACAGTCGAGTCAGTCGAGACGATTCATAATCTCATCTCCTGCACAATGCAGAGGATCAGAACAGCCTTCAACTAATGGTGGCTTCTTAACTTAGTACATCTCCTTTTCCTTTTCTTTTCGGACATACAAGTATACAAAGGATTAATAAGGAGGGCAAAACAGATAGAATGGACATGAAATAGAGGGAGCTTGAAGTGGCAACTCTGCACAAGTAGGGTTTCAAGTCAAGAACAAACAGCATGGAGGTGATATGTGTAGGATGACTCAGGATGTTACTGTCCAATGTCCATGCTGAGCTAGTTCTAACTTGGCGACATACCATGGTCTTGTGGTTCGGGTATTGACTTAGTTAGCCTTAGCAAATGTTTTTGTTTTGTCCTCTCGTATACAGAAAAACAATATAGACATTGGAGACTGCTAGTTCTTTACCTTTTGTGTTATGAAAACAGTTCAAGCTCTTAGGCAATCTGGTGTTTTAACTTACATTTTGCTTCACAGTTTTCTGCTAAGGTTAGCCTGAGTTCTTGCTTGCACCTGATCTGACTCTCGTGTGTTTTGTGTATCCTTTCTGGTGTAAAAACCCTAGTGATTAAAAAGGAACTAGAGTATATTAATCAACGGATTAACCTCGAAGATATTGTGGCAAAAGATCTTTAATTTTTTTTTATTATTATTAAAATAGCGTTATTTTAATTTAATTTTTATTTTTTTCAACTCCCGGGTTTTAAAACTAAAAGAGCATCCTTGTGAGAAAACAATCCATTACAAGTTTCAAAATTTCAATACAAAATCACAATTAGGCCCACCATTTTTCACATCAACAACTTGTAAATTGTAATTACACACACTAAACGAATTTCACTTACCACCTCCAAGTTTTCCAACAATTCATAATCACCCCTCGTTACTTTAACAACTTTCCATTTACCCCCACTCAATCATTTCTTGAATTCTTCCCTAACCCTCCTCCACTCCAATAGTCTGTCCTTTCCTTTCTCAATCAGTCTCTGCTAAAACCCTAAACCCTAAAAATCAAAACATAGAAATGCTAATCTTCATTGCTGTCAATCTCTTAATCTCTAAACACAAAACCCTCAAAACTCTTGAATCCACAATCTACAACCTTAAGCACACCAAACCCATGTCTCAATCGACTTCAATTCCCAAAAAACAACAATGGGTTCGTGACCATGGATTTGACAATTACATGGAAATCGAAAAAAAGACAAGAAAAGTCTTAAAAGTTTCAATCTTTAATACTTTCTCAGTACAACCAAACACTTCCCATTTCACGTCTTGACAACCTCGCTGGCAGGTTGGGGTTTAAACACTTTGAAGCTGGTGCTTTTATCCTCAAATTTCCTCATGTTTTTGATGTATATGAGCATCCAGTCCAACGTGTGTTGTATTGTCGCTTAACGCGTTAAGCATTCAGTCAGATTGTGCAAGAAAAGGAGGCCCTTTTGGCTCAAATTCCTGAAGCTGTTACCAGGTTGAGGAAGTTCATAATGATGTCTAATTCGGGCCGGTTGCGGTTGGAACATGTCAGGATTGCAAGGTATGAGTTTGGTTTGCCTGATGATTTTGAGCATTCTGTTGTTTTGAAGTATCCGCAGTTTTTTAGATTTCTTTGATGCTCTTGAGACTAGGAATAAGTACATTGAGGTGGTTGACAGAGACCCTAGATTGGTGGCTTGCGCAATAGAGAAAGTTAGGGAGCTAGAGTATAGAGAGAAAGGAATGGATGCAGAGGATGTGAGGTTTAAGTTTATGGTGAATTTTCCACCCGGGTTTAAGATAGGGAAGTATTATAGGATTGCGGTGTGGAAATGGCAAAGGGTTCCTTACTGGTCACCGTATGAGGGTATTTCAGGTTATGATTCGAGGTCAATTGAGACTCAGAAGAGGATGGAGAAGAGGGTGGTGGCGAGTATTCATGAATTGTTGTCGTTGACGGTGGAGAAGAAGACTACAATGGAGAGGATTGTGCGTTTTAGGATGGCTATGAATTTACCTAAGAAGTTGAAGGACTTCTTGCTTCAGCATCAGGGGATTTTTTATGTTTCAACTAGAGGGAATCATGGCAAGCTTCATACGGTTTTTCTTAGAGAGGCGTCTAGGAAAGGGGAGTTAGTTGAGCCGAATGATTTGTACTTGGCGAGGAGGAAGTTGGGTGAGTTGGTGTTGTTGAGTTCAAGGAAAGCATATGTGGATTGGGGGTTGGTTAGATATATGAGGAACAGAGAAGACGATGAGATGGAGCATTTTAGGAGAGAATGGGAAAGACGGGGAGAGGGAGGATGATTTGAACTTAGACTTGAGTTATGAGGAGGACAATTTTGATGACATTGAAAAGGCAGAGGAGGCTCAACTAACTGGTTGGCTACATAACATTGGTGGTATAAGGAATCATTTTGGCTCTCAGTTGGGAAGCATCAACAATTACTGAAAATTTACTACTCCTGGGGATGATGAGGCAAAGGAGTGAATCTCAGTTATATGCATCCGAGATGTTAGAAGAAGCGAATTAAATGGAATTGGGGTCATTGAGGAGGACTTATATTTGCGGAATATTATTGTTTTTTCAAGTGGCTTCTGTGTTGTTTCATAGGAATGTTATCCTTTATGTGAACTGAAGTTACAGTAAAATTCACTGTGCTTGATAAACTGTGAAGGCTTCCGCTTATTTTTTAATAAATTATCTGGTCTTTGCATATCCACATGCATATTTGATCAAATGGTTGGCATATTCTTCTTTCCTTGAATTGTTGTAGAGTGTTGCTTGCTTATAAATTGAAAATTTTGTCAGATTGTAGCACTTGTCAGACATGGAAAATGTGTGTTAATAATGAGCTATCAAGCCTTAGTGCCTATCTATATTCAAAGTTGAACATGATCAAAATATATTTCAAATGACCTGAAGTAATTCTATTATATTGTCTTGCATGATGGTATCTGATTCCACCACAGTGGTCACGGTAGGATGGCTGTGACCTCTCACCAATTTCTGGGACCCGAAATATTCCAAGTAACCATCAGAAAATGGGCTTTGAACTCCGTAAGCATTCTAATCTAACGACAGCTAATATTTGGTAACAATTGCCCAGCTGCGCTTGGCAGGTACTAATCATCAATCTGTGAGCTCTTGCATCCATTTCCAGTGTTTATATCTTGTCTCTTTGCAGTTTTGCCACTGGCTGTGCTTAAAATTAATCATGTGGTCTAACAATGGTTTTTTTTTTTTTGCTCTATTGTATCTCAATGCACTCCTCTTCTTCTTTCATAATATTGCTGGGTTTTCCCCCCAAAAATTCTGTGATTTTAATAGCCCTTCCTGCTTGCACAATTCATGGAGCTAGTTGACTTCTTGCGAGGAGATGAACTCAACAAGCATTGCCAAGTTTTCAGTTTTATGTAGAAGGATGTGATAGGCAGCTTTGTTCTTGGTGGCATGGTTTTCCTTTCATGATGGAGCGTTGGATTGGTTAGCTAAAGGCTACCTCAGTTTTTGTTTACTTTCTTGCTCATGTTTGCAGTGTAGCCAGCGACTGAGATTCTGGTGACAGCTCACTAACAGTGCTTCATGAGCAATCAATTTTACGTATGCATGGCCACTCTGGTATCCAAATTAGTGCCCCTGGCCCCAGCCTCAACAATTAATTAACTTAGAGGGCATTTTATGCAAGAGGAAGTGTTCAAATTGCCTATGTCATCCAGTATCTCGGTGATCTCATGCCCTGACTTCAGAATTAAGGTTTCTATGCTGACATTACAGCTTGACTAATATATCACAGTAATATAACAACTGATTTTAACTGTCTCAATTCAAATTAGTTGTTTGCTTTATGAACGTATTTTCCTACATACCATTTGCATTCCCACCTATATGATGTGATTTAGTTGTACATTGTAACTGTCTTGTACCATGTGATTAGTTTTATGGAAATTCTCAGATTGGGTGTGATAGGTCTTCGGCTTCCCTTCTGTCTTGCCTCCTTATGAACAAAGCAGAATTTCCTTTTTAGTTAGCTGGTTAAGAAACCCTCCCCACCAGAGAAATTAACATTTAATTTGGTTGAGATAAGGTTACTTAGAAATCATTGAACTGTTTCAGATTTTAGGAAGACTAACATGTGATATATATGTGGATATATTCATGTTTATAGTGCTCGTATGCATATGCAAGTGTCTGTATATGTTGGGATCCTATCAAACTCTCCAAAAAATTGCAGTCCTCAAATTTTAGGAAAGAGAAGTAAATCAGATAAAGAACTCTAATTATTTAAAATGCAACATACCATAAGATACCAAAAACTTGTGTAGTTACAAGTTACCTTAAACATTTCCCACAAGCCAGCAATTCTTGGTTTTAGATTGCAATTGTTACATATCATCTCTAGCTCCTTGCCATCTTCTACCCTGTGATTCCACCATGTTGGTCGATTTGTAGGCGGTCACCAACTTCTGGAGTCCAAGATTTAGCGATAACCGAATGCTAGTATCTTCTTGTTCTTTTTCTTTTATGTTCGAAGTATAGTCTGAAACGGAGGGCTTTGAACTCCATATGCATTTCTAGTGCAAGGATAGACAATATGTGATATGAATTGTCCAGTTGTGCTCGTGCAAAAATCAACCATCAGTGCATGAACTTATGTATTCATTTCTTAATGTTTATTTGGATCTTTGCATTTTTGCCATTCACTATGATTAAACAAATAGAAGATATTCAATCATTTTCCCCATTTGTATCTGAATGCAAGCAAGCACTCTCCCTGCACTAATTTTTTTTTAATTTACAAGTTAATTCGGTAAAAAGGACTGATTATACCCTTTCTTGCTTGAAGAAATCCCGGAACTAGTTCGACTCATATCTTGCCATGATTTGAGATTTCCTTTTTATCATGCGATCAAGGAGTGGATTCAACGAGCAACATCATGTTTTCAGCCACATCATATGGATGCGACAGCCTTTCTTCTAACCAAGTCAAATGTATTTTCTTCCTGACATTATTTTTGCTTCATAAAGGTTCCATGGATGGTTATCTGGAACCTATCTCAATTTTTACTTCCCTAAATACAAGCCTGTGTTTCTTGCATAGCCAACTATTGAGATTCTGGTGGCAATTCACAAAATTAAATGATGCCTCAACAAGGATATAAGCAATCTCCGGCATCCAGTTTAGGATCCACTATAGAATAACTTGGCAGACAGTTTATGCTTGAGCAACTTTACAGATGGGCCTCCTTCATCCAGTATCCTGGTATATTTTCTTACCTCAGACTACAGCAAACACCCTTTTGCTAACCTTGTACCATGCTGAAATTACTGATTGACTGATGTCCAGCATGTCTTAAAGTGGACGCTGTCTGGCTTGGATCTTTTGTAACATGTGACTAATTTTATGGTAATTTTCAATCTAGCATACTTTTACTGAATCAAGTTTTGCAGGTCTGGTGGGTATATTTGACATCAAACCTGAACAGATATAAATGAAAGAATAAGGCCCGTATCAAGTGACTGATGCAAACGTGTGATCCACGTCTGTTTTCACTTGGACTAACCCTATTTGCTTCTCCCACCTGTAACCATGGAAAACTACAGATACCAGTATCTAGGGGTAGATCAGCAAGATTCAAGACTACTGACTACCTATCATGAACAATAATTAAATCAACTGCCATGTGTTAGCACCATCAGCTTTGAAGGGGCATGCTCATAAAACCTTGATTTGGTCCCACCACCAAAGAGCATTCATTTCTATGGCCATGAATTTTGTTAAACACGTCGTTAACAATACTTTTTTTCTTTCTACACATTTAGATGATTAATGAGGTATGCTTTCTTCGTGATTATCAAGGTTCAAGATTTCAATAGTTGTCAGAAATAAAATCTTCATATATATTTTTTTTAGTTTTATCATGAATTAATTATTTTTAATCAGATAAAAAAATGTGCAAATTATCCTGAAAGATTTATTTTCATCGCATGTACTAATCTGTGATCGAAATTTCGCTAATTAAGAGATTAAGAAGAGAAATGTGTTACTCCCATTAATGTAGTTCAAATTTTAATGATCTTCCATGGGAGAAGAATTTTAAAAATTAATAATCAAATACATAAATTCTGCACATTAAAATGAACTTTGAAGGCACTCTACATAGATTTTTTTCTTGCGAAGAAACCTCTCTTACACGACAAACTCTCTCCTTTTCACTCTGCTACTCGGTTGCAATTTGGCAACAGTGCTAGGGATCGGTTTATTTTGCGTATAATACCTTTTAAGATGTATTTTCCATATCTTTTCATGTTTATTTTTGAAATTATGTTTGTTTTCTATAAAATATTTTATAGGAAAAATAATTAATGAAAAAAATTTATAATTAATCTTTAATTTTAATTTATTTGCTATAAAATATTTTTTAGATCACAAAATGGTGTAAAATATTTAAAATATCATCTAATTATTTCAACCATTATCATCATCTTTTCATCCATCACCCTTGCCATCTCATTTCTTACCAACACCACCACAACAAAAAAAATATTTTACGAGAAAATATTTTCAGGATAAATATTAAAAAATATTTTACATATAAAATAATTTATGGGAAAACATTTTACATGTATAATATTTTTTATTTATAAAATATTTTATGCAAAAAGAAAAAAGAACCCTAATATCATGGTAAACTTCTACTTTCTAAAATTTTAATTAAGCTTGAAATATTAAAATAGTGTTTAATTATTATCTTAAAATTTTAAAAAAAGCAAAATAGTTGAGATAAAAAAAATAAGTGTTTAAGTTTTTTTTATTTATAAATAATATAACTATTATGAATATAAATTTAATTTATATGCATCTTTGTTCATCCAATTAAACATATTTATGCCCTTTATGTATTAGTTTTTTTTTTTCAAACATATTAACCAAACATAATCTAGAAAAAAACATATATTTGCAATTTGCCAATTTTTTCTTTATCATTAAAGGAAGAAAATAATACTCGACAAGGAATTAACAATTTTTCTACTATTGTTTCCACTTCCCATCTAAAATTCTAAATTAAAGGAGGAAAAAAAAATAATTTTAGAAATTGGTCTCCAAAATTTCCCGGATTAGATCACCTCCCTATCAAGTCCATCTCCAATCAAACGGCCCACGTCTCACCAAACCTAACCTCATAATTTTTGCGTAAATCCCTATGTACAAAGTAATCTCATGTGGTGTCCTCCACTTCATCTACAATCAACAACCATTAATTGCCGTCTGATTCAAGCATGGTTTTTATAAATGCTATCTATATGTATGTATATTATATTAATATTAGAGTACGTATGTATTATATTAGATTTAAAAAATATAAATATACATGTCTTGGGATCAGTTTGGATTGAGTTTTGGATCAGATTTGATAATATTTATATTTTATTTATTATTCTTTAAATTTAATAAAATAATAAATATATATATTTATATATTTGTGTGTCTATATATATATATATATATATATATATATATATATATATATATATATATATATATTGAGGTTTAAAGCTAAATGTATTTTTAAATGATTAAAAAAATAAACATGGCCTGAGAGTGTCATCTCCACATTTAATGCTGTCGAGGTCCCACGGTAGGGCCTTTGATTACATGATTGATGTGGCCTGTATGATCTTTCCTGTCAACATATTGTATGCTCTCTGATTTCCTTTTGACCCCATTTTTAACTGATTTTGGATGTGTTTGGTATTATATTTGTAACTGTGTTTTGTTAAATTTTAATTTTATTTTTTTTTGTTAAAATTGAGTGCGGTTTGTATTTTATGAATCGTTTTGATGTTAAAAATAATTTTTAAAAAATAAAAAAAATCATTGACATGTATTTCAACATAAAAAATTATTTAAAAAACAACCGCAACTACACTGCCAAACACGCTCTCTATTGTCAAGTTTTGTCCCCCAAGTTTGGAATAAAAATATATTATCAAAACCTCGTTTATTTTGATAAAATCAATTATACTATAAATATTGGTTCATTTAAACCCTAATTTAATATTCTAATTGCCATTCTCAAATTTTACAGAAAAAGGGATCAGTATTTTGCCAACCAAAAAGGTAAAAATCAAAGAATTACAGATATCAAATTTATTTCCACCAAGATCTGAAGTCCAAATATATAAAAATTACACTTTTGACAAAATTTTATCTACTATTATTAAGTTAATTTTCTTAACATGACAATTAGCAAATAAGGATCCTATCTTCTATATGCAAGATAAATATTAAGTATATATAAACAGTCTTGTTTTAAAACTTAATCCGAGCAAGTTTATATGTAATTCGAATAATTTAATAACTCGAGGTTTAGATTATATTAGACTTGACTGTGATGGAATACTTATCTAAATTGACTATGGATGCAACCTTTTTTTAAAAAATCTATTGATATTCATTGTTATATAGTTTAAAATATCTATATAATTTAATGTTTGATCTATATATATATAACAGCCACATCACCAAATTTCCACCTCCATAACGAAGACTCAAAAACACAAATCAGAAAAATTGTTGTTGTCCGAAATTTTTTTGTCCGAGACAGACGGAGAGGGAGGGAGGGAGAGGGAGAGAGAGAGAGGGGGGGGGGAGGGGAGTGGTCAAAATGGGTAATTCATTTGGGTGCTCAGCTTCAGGGGAGAGGTTAGTTTCAGCAGCAAGAGATGGAGATTTGGTGGAAGCCAAGATGTTATTGGATTGTAATCCTTGTCTTGCTAAATATTCAACTTTTGGTGGCCTTAATTCTCCTCTCCATTTTGCTGCTGCTAAAGGCCACAATGAGGTAAAAAGGTGAAAAAAAGGTAACTTTTTTTCTTTTTGGATTTTTTTTTCTTTTAGTTAATGTGTCTGATTTTAATGTTCTAGATTGTGGGGTTGTTGTTAGAGAATGGAGCTGATGTGAATTCCAGGAATTACTGTGGCCAGGTAAAGAAAATGTTGTTCTTTTATTTATTGTGATTTGATAATGGTTTTTTTTTTCCCTTGAAGTTCTTGGGTGAAAGTTTTGATTTTGATTTTCTTTTTGTTAAGTGTGTTAGTGATTTGATATATAAACGTGAGAGAATGTTCATATGATTTGTTGGATCAAATTTGATAATGGGTATTTTTTTGAAGTTCTTGTGGTGAAAGTGTTGATTTTTTTTGGTTCAGTATTTTAGTGATGGGGAAATAAATAAAAGTTGAAATTTTTGTTTCATTAGAACTTTAAGTTTGATTGTAGAATTTTGGATTGTTGTTTCTGTTAATATTAGTTATGTGGAGATGAACGAAACCCAGATTTTGATTTCATTTGGATGTTGCTTGTTTTTGAAACCAGATTAATAAAAAGTGTAATTCTTTAATTTGAAACAAATTAACTTTTCTGTTTCGATATATTTTTTTTCTCTAGTTAGTGATATTTTTTGTGATTTTGTTTTGAAGACGGCATTGATGCAAGCTTGTAGATATGGACACTGGGAAGTTGTGCAGACACTTTTATTGTTTAGGTGCAATGTAAGTAAATTCAGTTTCAAAAGAGAAACTTTTGTTGATTTTCCTGTTTTACTTGGAAGTTGTTCTTTTTTTAAATTGATCTGTCTTTGTGAAAATTGTGGCTTTATAGGTTACAAGGGCAGATTATCTTAATGGAAGGACTGCTCTACACTTTGCAGCTGTAAATGGGCATGCAAGATGTATAAGATTAGTTGTAGCAGATTTTGTTCCTAGTGCCCCTTTTGAAGCTATGCATGCTCGGATAGAAGGTGAAACTGGGGATGGTTCTAGTGAGAAGAACAGATTTGACCAGAGGTATTAGTTCATTCAGATTGTAAAGATTTTCACCTTGATGTCATATTGATTCTGGCGTCATTACTTTGGTGGGAAATAGTTGTTGTCTGATGTTTCCCTCTTACTATTAGATTTATTCTTTTAGTGGTTTATACCACAAAAGTATTTGACTTATGTTATAATATTGTGCAGTGCGCTGTCCAGGTTTGTAAATAAGGCGGCTGATGGTGGTATCACTGCTCTTCACATGGTTGCATTGAATGGGTATTTTGATTGTGTACAGCTTCTACTTGATATTCATGCAAATGTATCATCAGAGACATTTCATTATGGGACAACGATGGATTTGATAGGTTTACTTTTCTGCTCTATGCCTCACAATTTGTTTGCAAATCTTTCGTTTGTGATTTGTACCCCTGAAAATATAATTATGTCGATGTGTAGGGGCTGGAAGCACCCCCTTGCATTATGCTGCCTGTGGGGGCAATTTAAAATGCTGTCAGGTAAGAATAATATCCAACAAGAAGAAGCTTGCCTTTCCTGTCTTTAACTTTATGAACATTAGATGATAGTGCTGCTAATTCTCCAGATCCTTCTTGCAAGAGGTGCCAGTCGGACGACATTAAATTGCAATGGGTAAATTGCTTTGGGTTTGTTTTGTGTTATGACTGACTGATGCAACAGCTCTGGAATTTATTGTGAAAATTTGACATAGAAACTCCTGTGTTTTCTTCAGGTGGCTGCCTGTTGATGTTGCTAGGATGTGGGGGCGTCATTGGCTTGAACCATTGTTGGCACCAAATTCTGAATCTACAATACCTAGATTTCCTCACTCTATTTACTTAGCCTTGCCTCTTTTGAGTGTACTTAACATAGCAAGGTACTTTTTCAACTTAATATATATGCTCCCTCTCTCTCACGCACACATGCTCATATAGAGGTGTGCATACATCCATGCTAAGAAGGTGATGGTTTAAAAAATATCATTGCAACAGCACTAACTAAAGTCTCAAACGCTTGATGTTTATAATTTTCTAAATTTGGATATCATTGGAATTTCAGAAATAAATTTGAGTCCAATAAAATAGCCTAGTTTCTAATATTAAACTGACAGAGTGGATATGGGTCCTCAGCCCTTTGTTGCTTTCTTGGGCAGCTTATTGTTTAAGGAAAAGTAAGTTTGATGCTTTTATTAATTCTGCAACAAAGAGCAAGAGATACGAACTCGGTTAAGAACAAGCTGCTCTAGCTTGGTTCACTATGAGCTTGTCATCCAAGTCTGGTTAATATGGAACCTGTTTTATTGGGATACGAGTACCTAACAGTTAATGTCTCATGCTTGCTGAATACTGTATAAGCTAGTTACTGATTATGTTTTCTTTGTGCGACATCTTATAGTATGAATTGGTGTAATGATGCTTACAGAATTAAGTCAAACTATAAACCCTTTGTCGAGGCAATGTGTGAACTGTGAAGGATCAAAACTTGAGAAGGTTTGTACTTTCATGTTTTGTTCCACATCCTGCTATCAGTTGGTGCTATTACTACTTCCAGGAAAGGAGGAAAATGAACAATCGGAGAATTTATAAGCTCTTAGCAGAGATGTAAATAGTAATTAAAAATCCTAACATTCCCCGTTTTAAGATTGCTTGAAGGCTGAAGCAGCACATGTTAGCTACCCTAGGAATGGAATTATCTGTACATCATTGCATCAAGACTGACAGTATCTTGTGTCAAGAGTTTCCCTTGCTGATTGCTTATTACCAAATCATTTGTCGACTTGTTGCACATGCAAGACACTCATATGTGATGTTACATTTTTTTAGATCTCAACCCAGAAAATCTAAGCCGACTACTTTTTTGTTAACCTTGAATTGAACCAATGCCCTGGAGTTTGATATGATATTGAAAATTTATCAGTGTTTAGTTAAATAATGTTAGCCTTGGTTAATGAACACTGAATATGATGCTTTCTGAACTATTCTTTGCAGAGAGAGTGGGCTGCAATGCTCGACAAGGTCCTCTGATGACCCTGATATTTGCGCTGTTTGCCTGGAGAGAGCATGCAATGTGGCCGCGGAAGGTTTGTTCTTTCTGTCTTTGAATTTATCAAGGTTTTCCTCGTTGATCTCTTGGACCTCGATCCTCTTTATTAGCAATGCTACCTTGAACATTTATATGCTCATGGTTCTTCCAGAAGCATCTATTTTCCTTCCATCAATATAAATGCCACAGCTTTCGAAGATGCACCTATTTAAGCAACATAATATTTTTGACTGGGAGAAAAGAAAGTAGGTTCAATGCCAATGCTTATCGCCGGCCTATGAAGAATGTGATTGATTTGTTAATATCAATTTATTTTGGTTCTTGTTTCTATTTCCATTATCTATGAGCTCAATGTCAATGTGTTCATATCTATAATTGCTGCATCTTTTTGAGGACTTACTATACATGCTGCATCTAGGTAGCAAAAACCTTGTTCTCTCTTTCAACCAATATAAATTTTTCTATTGGTGAAGATTGAGGACTGTGGTGTCTTTAAATCCTTGCATTAAGTTTCTCAGTTCATCTTTTTGCGTAAGCCAAGTGCATTGTTTTCTTGTGTTTTTCCCTTAGTTATAGAACTGCAAAAGATTTCATGCATCTGTCCGTCCGTCCATCTTTAGTTGTGAAGATCAACTTTCTGCTTCACTTTTTCATGTTGGCATCCCAAGTATTATGGGATTTCTTTCCCTTATACTAGTGCACATTGTTTTAGTATCTCGGAAATTGTCCCTTTGATAGAAATCTGAACTTGGAAAAAAACTTCATTTGTCACTTTAATTTTAGAAATATTTTGAGAACCTTTCTACATACGTTCTCCATCACCTTTGCAATCTTTGGTGAAATTGATTGTGTGTCTAGCATGCCATATGCAATCTTTGGTGAAATTGATTGTGTGTCCAGTATGCCATTCATTTCTTGTTATTGATCGGCAGTTCTTTTCATATTTAGGGTGCAGGCATGAGCTTTGTGTAAGATGCGCGCTCTACCTGTGCTCAACATGCAATATCTCATCCGAAATGGTAGGCCCTACTGGCTCCATCCCATGTCCTCTTTGCAGGCATGGCATTGTCTCTTTTGATAGACTGCCTGGTTCCTCGGCAAAGGAAATGAAGCTTCCTCTGTCTCTTGGCCTCTGTGCTCCATGCATGCTTCATCCTCGTGACATGGATGGGAAATCGCTAGCATGTTTACCAGAGGTCCGAAAGAATCGAGTGGCTTCAGTTTCTTCTGATTTTCTCTGCCCAGTCACTTGCAGCCCATTTCCTTCTGTTGCCATCCCTTTATGTACCTGCAATGATGAACCATGCCCATCTCTTGAAACACAAGAGGCTGAATCACAAGATGAATCCACTCACCGTTCGCAAACATCTGTAGAGCAGGTTAAAGTGGAAGGACCGAGGCTTGAGAAAACAAGCTGTTCGAGTATGTTTTGGGGTAGAAGGAGCTGCAGCAGAGAGCATCAGTGCACTTCAGAAATAAATGCATGACTTGTTTTGCTGGATGAATGGTCTAGATTGAATGTTTTGCTGACACCAGTGTGCGCGCAAGGTTGTGATATTTCGTCATACCAACACTGAATTTTCAAAATCCATGTTTGCTTCCAGTTTTTCTCGGCTGGCTACATGGTAAATGGATTTAGGATTGGAAACAACGCATTTGACTCTGCCCTTTCGATGTATTTTTAAAATATTTGGTGAGGGTTGTAAAAATTGCATGGGGGGTTTACAGATCGATTGTAATTGTATGTCATCAAAGAAGACCTTTTGTCCCATGTTCTTCCTCCCTTTTGTTACTAACTGCACTGCATCTGTTAGCCTTATTAAACAATGCTTCTGTCTTTGATTGGCCCGGGACAGGAGAGATTTGAAGAAGTAAAGAAGTAAATTAGATTATCATGAGTAAATTAGAAAATAGTTATAATCTTGATTTAAAAAAAAAAAACATTATCTTCGGTTTTAATAAAAGAACACAATCTTTAAATTTTTTATTGAAAAAGAATTTTTTATAAAAAAAATCTCTTTGAATTCACCCTTATCTTTGGGTTTTTTTTTTCTTTCCTAGCATAGCATCCGCAGAAAGTGAATGGAAGAAACCGCACCCAACTTGACACGTCTGTATGCACATATTAATTTCAGAGAGTAAAAACTTTATTAATTAGAACAATAATGACTGGCATTTTCCATATGCCTTGACTGGCAAATGACAATAATATCGTGCTATCCTCTAACCATTATGATCTGTGTGCTTTTTCTTAGACATTTGGGTATCAATTTTGACATTAATTTGGAGTCTAATAAACTTTTGAATTCCTCATTCTCTTTTTTTATTCAAATTAGAGAGGTGTCATCATCCCTGTGAACGTTGAACCAATCTTCAGAAACTCAATTTTTAAATTAAACTTCATGGATATTGTGTTCTTCTTTCTAAGGTTGTTGACAGAGGTCTTTCTTTCTGAAGCATCCGATCTTTTCTACTCTATCCTTGTCACTTCCATTGCTAGTTTTTTTCCCTTCTCTCAGTGCCTTTTGTATATCAAAACTAAATCCATCTCTCTTATTCAGGTAAAAGCAGTTCATCTACAAGATTTTGTTTCATCCTTTTGTTTACAGGTTTGATTTTCAACATTTCTAGCCTTCTTTTGGGTCATCAATGAAGGCATCCCTGGTTTATCTGCTATGACTGTTGTGCATGCGGGCGAGGTCATGATATCTAGTCCTACGATAATGTGCCAGACATGAATTGTTTCAAGGCCGTTTAACCTCTTAGCTATCTTCATCCTTGGAGATTCAAGCCTAGCATCGAAATCAAAAGCTTGGTGTGTAAATTTAATTCATCTCCAACTGGGCTACCACAGACACATGCAGCAAGCCAGCCAGTGGGCAGTGGCTACTTTCTGCTAAATTCTGATATCTGATCTGATGTAAAGTAATGACTCTCAATGGGCGATGGGGCGTGCGCGACTAGTCCATTTTTTCACAATGCGCTCAGCATTTTTTCTTCTCATGCTGACAAACTCAGACTTAAAATTTGTGGGATGATGATTCTTTCAGGTGTGATCGTATAGTTATTAAACTGATATATTATGTTGATAAGGAAAAAAAACGACTGATCCTCACATAATTAAACGAAGGAAAATTATTGAGTTACTGCATTAATGCAAAGTCACTTCACAGCCATTGTCAATCTTCCATCTTTAGCTCGTAATTTAAAGTTTCAGAATCTTTGCGATAAAGCCATTAAATTTTTCTTACACCGATTAAAAACAACTGTAAATTTTCCCCCTTTTATAATGTTTAAAGCGTGCACGCATCTAACTTCTAAGCATTGATGCATGGGATTGGGAAAGGGATCATTGCTCTTCTCTTTCCTCTCACTCAAACAAAAAAACCCTTCACTTAATGCTTTCTTTGCTTTTCTAAGAAAGCTTCAGTTCAGCTGACGTTCAAGTCCTGCACGCAAGGTTTCGTGCTATGGAGTTGATGTTCTCATTAAAGCGTGTAGTTGATGATGGTTTGGCCAATCACGCCCACTATCAAGAATATACTTGAAAATGTAATAGTTGTTGTGATATAAAATGTTTTTTATATAAAAATATATTAAAATAAGATTTATTTTTATAAAAATTAATTTTAATATCAGCAAAACACATTAAAATGATTTAAATATATATATAAAATTAAATTTTAAACAAAAATAAATAAATTTTAAGAAAACATAATTTAAACCGCAATCCGGCTGATGCAATGCAAAACATACCCACCTTTGGATGCTTTGTGTCATGCAAAACCATACCATTTTGGTACAAGTGATACTGTGATTGGATTGTTTGATGAGATCTTGGGATGAACTTGAAATCTAGACTGATATATATATGGGAATGGATTAGAAATTGAAATCACCATCAACATTCTAGGGATTAATTGATACAAACAAAGGTGGTGAAGTTTAGAAGTCCCATAAACGTGAGGGGAGCCCTTATGACATTGAGAAATTTAGTGGGATTTTGGAACTACATAATGTCAGCCTCGTAACCAAAGAATTGTGCTTAATACAATATATATATATATATATATATATATATATATATATATATATATATATATATATATATATATAACGGGAATTTTGAGTTTCCTCCTCCTTGATTTGAGGGTTAATTTTTTATTTTTATATTTATTTTAAATTAATTTTTATATGTTTCCAGGTATGTGTTGATTTCAAAAATAAATTTTAAAAAATATATATATATATATTATTTTAATATATTTTCAAATAAAAAACACTTTAAAAAATAACAATTATTATAATATTTAAAATATTATTAAAAATTCATATGAGTCATGCGCCCAGTTAAAAGGAAAATTTAATAATGTTTAGAAAGTAAATATAATTAAGTAGCTATTTCAATGATTCACAGTAAATAAATAGACAAATAGAAGATGAAAGGAATCAAATCCAATACCCATAAAAAAAACAAAAAGAATATTTTCACTCAGGCTGAATTTTTTTTTTCTTCCTCTTGTTTCTTTTTCCTTGTGTTTATCTTTCTTTTGAAAATCAATATTAGTAGTTTTTTTATAAGCAACATAAAATATCTCACTTAAAATACTTGAATGGAATATACTTGAATAAATATTAAATTTATACAATTGAGACTAAATATCATGTATTAGAAGATAAAACTGTAAAAAAAAATTCATAGAAAAAATAAGAATTTAAAAATATTATGCTTATCTAAATTAGGGGATTTACCTATTTTGTCTAATCAATGCATTACCATTTGAGTTTATGAAATTGGGATGTAGAACTGAGAGGACACAATATTTTAATTTTTTTTAATTAATGTGGGTAATCAGGTTAGTTTGTGTGTATCTCAATTAATCTCATGAATCCTAAAATTAATGATTATATAAACCTCTAGTGATTCTGAGATAACTCGAACTCATGATCATTAAAAAAATAAATTTAAAATTTAACCAGTTAAGCTTTGAGTTATTAATCGTCAAATTAATATAAATCTATATTGTTTCGGTAATTTTTATAAATAAAAAAATAATGTTTATGATAATAACTTTAAAAAAATATTGGATTTGACCTAAAATGTCACCAAATTTAGACCCAAGCAGAATCTCATGTACCATGGTATAGATTTCAATCTCAAGAGAAGCATATGACATGGTTTTTACACAGAAAAAAGAAGCAGGAGATATAAGTTGCAAAATTGAAAGCAATGAAGGTGCAAAAATTCCCGTTCTTGGGGCTTGCTTCCTGTGAAGAGACAACTCACTCCTCGGGCCTTTCCTTCGCGATACTCAGCTCACCATTCCCTCTGTTGCACGTCTCATGTCTCATCTTGCACATCCATGTCTCTTTCTCTGTGAGCATCTCAACGTCAAACACAGTACAGACATTTAGAAAGACAAAAACAGCCCCACAAGTTCACAGCGACTACCCAGATTTATATGCATCAGACTTGCAGACGGCAACAGAGGCTGGAACTTCCCCTTTAAATGCTACAGAGAGCTAAATTCTGAAGCTGTCCCTTCAAGGGGTTGTTTGGTCAATTCACAATGTTACATGTTCCTTCCCCATGCACGAATCTTGAGTTTTGGACTTCCCTTCTCTGAAGAGAATATGGCAACAGATGAAAATATAGGGTTTTGTAGGGTCCGCTTGTTCAAGATTCTATTCACAAGCATGGAAAAAATTGCAGTGATTGATTAGATGGTGTATGTTCCTTTACAACCTTTTATTCATAGTCGTGTTTGACCCGTCAAATATTGAAAAATCATAGCATATATTAGTTTTCCTTAATTTACTTTTAAAAAAATATTTTTCTAACTTTTCTATATTTATTTCTTATTAAAAAAATTGATCAATAAAAAATATTTTTTAATCAAAAAAATATAGCTTGACTTCCAGAGAAGTGTTTTCCTGAAAAATTTGGATGAAAAACACTTTCTGAAAGTTGTGAAAAATTTAGAAATGTTATATTATTTACTGATTATATTAAATTTAATCCTCAAACTTTTGATTGCTATATATATTTTATTTTGAAAATTTATTTTTCAATTTCATCTCTTAAAATTTAATTTTTATATTAACTTTGGTCCTCATTTTTATAATTATTATTTGCTTTTTTCTTATTATTTTTTTATTGAAAATTTTTTATGTATCAAATTTGGTACTCATTTTTTTGATTATTTTTTTATTTTATTTAAAATAATTTATGAAATTTTAATTATTATTATTTTAATTTCTTCATCTTTTATTTTTTTTAATTTGATCTCTATAATTTTGATTATTATTTATTTTATTTGAAATAATTTATGAAATTATATATTTTTTTAATTTCATTCTCATTCAACTTTTTAATTTGTAAGATTTGTTCCTCATTATTTTAATAAACTTGAAAAAAATAAAATATTAATAAGTTATTTTCCAGCTTATTTTTCATGACATAACCAAACACTAAAAAGTGTTTTCCAGCTTATTTTCCATTACACTACCAAACATCAGAAAATAATTTATTTTTCCAGAATTCACTTTTAAAAAAAAAACTACTTTCCAGCAAACAAACGGGGTAATAGTGATTAATTAGATTGTGTATGTGTTTTCTTCACAACTCTATATTATAATTATAATTTTAAAACTTAGGTATAGGAATTTACTTTAAATGTGACCCGGGTTATAGATTAATTGACTCTAATTTTTTTTTAATTCAAAATAATATCATTTTAATAATAATAATAAAAGGATTGATAGCTTAGTTAGGTAAGTAAATCAATTCAAGTTTTTAATTGGGTTAATTAAGTTTTTTTTTAATATTTTTTTAACTTGGACAAATCCATATCTCAGGTCAGCCAAAATATGAATCAACTTATCTGGTTGGTCTGGTTTTTAAGACTATACCTTGTATACATTATAAATTATTAGTTAAGTGTTGGTACTTGAAGGAAAAATTGAACTTAATACCCATCATGGTATGAAATTAATGTAAGTAACAGAACAAAATTAAGGTAATTTATGTTTTTAAATGCACAAATTTTTCTCTTTAAAGGTGTTTTTTTTTTAGTTAAGTGAGTAGGTAATGATGAAAAAAGAAGTAAATTTTCAGTGTAAATTAATGTTACTTGAAAATCTAAAAATGATGTATAAAAACGCAACATCATGTTAAAAATTCCCTTCCTAGAAAAACAATGATTTTCGTGTCGATAATTTTTTTAATAAGATTTAGGGTAATGTTCTGCAAACTAAATGGATTATAATTAGAGATGGTATCAGTCGAAATTAATGAAAATTCAATACAATAATTGTTTTCCAAATGGGCAAAAAAAAAAAAAAAAAAAAAAAGCTTTGGTTCTTTGAACTTCCCCTCATGTTGATGATGCCGATTGAAACAAGCCTTGATAATTGGAAGTAGAAGAATTATTTATTCTAAGATTGTCGATTTTCAAGAATAAAAATTCGATTTTCTAACCAAAAAGTAATTAATGCTATACCAACTATTTTATTTTTTGGATTTTGGTGTTCAATTTATAATTTCAATATATGAAATGCACTCTTTAATTTAATATATAATACATAGCTCCACACTCAACACAACACTAGTACTAAGAACACAATTGTATGTTCCTCATAGTTTTTTCATCCCCCAACCCCCTGGTTTTATGATTTGTTCGACTATGTCAGGCTCAATGACTATCAATCCGAGATTTTATAAGATTTATCTAAACTTAGAGTGTATTTGTTTTTAAGATAGTTTTTACTGTTATAATTTGAAAAAAAATAATTTTTTAAAAAGATGGTTAGTTGTGGTGAGTTGAATTTAGATACGTGATTGGTAAAAATTATGATTGAAGTTTATATATAACAAAACAATATATAAAATGTTTGACGGAATTTTTACGAAACTCAGTTAACAAAACATGTAAAAGCTACTATACAAAATTTGAGTTTTAAATTTAATTTTTAGTGGACTCTGCAGTATAAAACACAATTTAATTTATTACCGAATATCTTACTGGATTTGTTTCGCCATAAATATAAAAATTGACGGAAAACAAGCACAACATTAATGACTCGTTAATCCAAGATTTTATAGGAGATAAGATGACCTGTTGAGTAAACTCAATATCTTATTAATCTAGGATTTGATATGTCAAATGAATTTGGTGATTCATTGATCCGAGATCTCGGACAGATTTAGTGAAAATAAAGCATTGTAGTTCTGAATTTTAATCAGCAACATTTATTTATTCTGACTCAAATTTCTAAATTTAGAAAACAAATGATGAACCGAGAAAATGAATGCCATGCGTGCTTATTATTTTCTTGAATTATGTTTTTTTTTAAGTATTTTTTATTTTAAAATATATTAAATTTTTAAATGTTTTTTCTTTTAATTATTTTCTTTTATTTTTTAGTGTTTTCAGATCGTTTTCATGTGTTAATATCAAAAAATATTTAAAAATAAAAAATATTATTTTAATACATTTTCAAACTAAAAATATTTTAAAAAATAACTATTATTATAACACAAAACATTAACTTAATATTTTTAATTTAAAATCTCAATTACTTTTCAAAAGATGATGTTTTTTTTGAAAGAAGATTAAGTCAAACTTTAACCAATGAGATAGTAAATACTCCACACTTGGTCAGAATTAATATGCATTGAAACACAAAGGACCAACGTAAAGTCTTATAATCACTATAGGGACTAGATTATAATTGACTTAACACTCATGTCATGTGAGCTGCATGCATTCTCAGTTTCACTGACACACGCTCTCTCCCTCCCAAATAGCACCATGGCGTTTTAGCTTCTTCTCACTCTCACCATCTCCATTACTGGCTACCTACTCTCAGCTTCTTCTCTCTCAAATGGGTTTTTCTTCTCAGCTCCCACCTCTCATTTTCTCCATGTAAAACCTCAAAAAAAAAAAAAAAAACCCTTTCCCTTTTCTCTGCAACAATGGCAATTTTCTTCAAGCTTGTGTTTTTTTGCCTTCTAGTGTTGACACAGTCTCTCGTTTTGGTTTCAAAGTACACCGAAGATCAAAACACTGATAGGAAGTCTCTTATTTCCTTCAAAAATGCACTAAAAACCACAAAAGTCCTTTCTTCATGGAACACAACGAGCCACCATTGTAGCTGGGTTGGCGTTTCTTGCCAACTCGGCCGAGTTGTTTCATTGATTCTGTCTGCTCAGGGCCTTGAAGGCCCACTCTACCCTTCTCTTTTCGATCTTTCTTCGTTAACCGTCCTTGATTTTTCCTATAACCTTCTTTTTGGTGAAGTCCCTCATCAAATTTCAAACCTTAAACGATTGAAACACCTTTCTCTAGGTGATAACCTTCTATCAGGCGAGTTACCGAGCGAGCTCGGTCTGCTGACTCAGCTCCAAACCCTACAACTCGGTCCCAACTCGTTCGCCGGGAAAATTCCTCCGGAGCTTGGGAGGTTATCCCAGCTCAACACTCTTGACCTCTCAAGCAATGGGTTCACCGGGTCAGTGCCGAATCAACTCGGTAAGTTGATTGGGCTTCAGTTATTGGACCTTGGCAACAACCTCCTGTCAGGTTCTCCTGTAACGCTCTTTAAACTTGAATCTTTAACATCCTTGGATATATCAAACAATTCCTTTTCTGGTCCAATTCCACCTGAAATAGGCAACCTTAAAAACCTTTCTGATCTTTACATTGGTGTCAACTTGTTTTCTGGTCCTTTGCCACCACAAATTGGTGACCTTTCAAGACTTGTTAACTTCTTTGCACCTTCATGTGCAATCACTGGTCCTTTGCCTGAAGAAATTTCCAATTTGAATTCACTAAGTAAACTTGACCTTTCATACAATCCATTGAAGTGTTCAATACCAAAGTCTGTTGGTAAAATGGAAAGCTTGTCAATATTGTATCTTGTTTACTCTGAGCTTAATGGCTCTATACCTGCAGAACTTGGAAATTGCAAAAACTTGAAGACTTTGATGTTGTCTTTCAATTCTCTGTCTGGGGTTTTACCAGAAGAGCTTTCTATGTTGCCTATGTTGACATTTTCTGCTGATAAGAATCAACTTTCTGGGCCATTGCCTGCTTGGCTTGGAAAGTGGAACCAAGTGGAATCACTTTTGCTGTCAAATAATAGATTTACGGGGAAAATTCCAGCTGAAGTTGGGAATTGCACGGCGTTGAGGGTGATTAGTTTGAGTAGTAACATGCTGAGTGGGGAGATACCAAGAGAGCTTTGTAATGCTGTTGAACTTATGGAGATTGATCTTGATGGGAACTTCCTGGCTGGTGATATTGAGGATGTGTTTTTGAAGTGTATTAATTTGAGTCAGTTGGTTTTGATGAATAATCAGATTAATGGATCAATTCCGGAGTACTTAGCAGAGCTTCCTTTAATGGTGCTTGATCTTGATTCCAACAATTTCTCGGGTACCATACCTTTGAGTTTATGGAACTCCCTGAACCTGATGGAATTCTCTGTTGCTAATAATTTCTTGGAGGGTTCTCTGCCTGCGGAGATTGGCAATGCTGTTCAGTTGGAGAGGCTGGTGCTTAGCAACAATCAATTAGGGGGTACTATCCCTAAGGAGATAGGCAATCTCACAGCTCTTTCAGTGCTCAACTTGAACTCTAATCTGTTGGAAGGGAACATTCCTGTGGAGCTAGGACATTCTGTTGCACTCACCACATTGGACCTGGGAAATAATCAACTTTGTGGATCAATACCGGAGAAACTTGCAGATTTGGTTCAATTACATTGCTTGGTTCTTTCTCACAATAAGTTATCAGGGTCCATTCCATCGAAGCCTTCTTTGTATTTTCGTGAAGCTAGCATTCCTGATTCAAGCTTCTTTCAACACCTTGGCGTGTTTGATTTGTCACACAATATGTTGTCTGGTTCAATACCTGAGGAGATGGGGAACCTCATGTTTGTAGTGGATCTTTTACTTAACAATAACAAGCTTGCCGGTGAAATTCCTGGATCACTTTCAAGGTTGACAAATCTTACAACCTTGGATTTGTCTGGAAATATGTTAACCGGCTCCATTCCACCAGAACTCGTTGATTCTTCCAAGCTTCAGGGCCTGTATCTGGGAAATAATCAGCTCACTGGAACCATCCCTGGGAGATTAGGTGGTCTGTGCAGCTTGGTGAAGCTGAATTTGACTGGTAATCAGTTGCATGGTCCGGTTCCTCGTAGTCTTGGAGACTTGAAAGAGCTTACTCACTTAGATTTGAGCTATAATGAGCTTGATGGTGAGCTCCCTTCTTCTGTATCGCAAATGCTGAATCTTGTGGGGCTTTATGTTCAGCAGAACCGGCTATCTGGGCCTTTAGATGAGCTCCTATCAAGTTCCATGGCATGGAAGATTGAAACTATGGATTTGAGTAATAATTTCTTTGATGGAAACTTGCCGCGATCATTTGGAAACCTTTCATACTTGACATATTTGGATCTTCATGGAAATAAATTCACAGGAACCGTTCCTGTAGAGCTTGGGAATTTGATGCAACTTGAATATTTTGATGTTTCAGGGAATAGGTTATCAGGGAAAATTCCAGAGAATATATGTGTCCTGGTTAATCTGTTTTATTTGAATTTGGCAGAAAACAGTTTAGAAGGACCAGTACCGAGAAGTGGTATTTGTCTAAACCTGTCAAAAATTTCTCTCGCTGGCAACAAAGATCTCTGTGGGAGAATCTTGGGTTTAGATTGCCGGATCAAAAGCTTTAACAAGTCGTATATTTTGAATGCTTGGGGACTTGCTGGGATTGCGGTTGGATGTATGATTGTCGCTCTTAGTACAGCCTTTGCTCTGCGGAAATGGATCATGAGAGACAGTGGGCAAGGTGATCCTGAGGAAATTGAGGAAAGAAAACTTAACAGTTTTATTGATCGAAACTTGTACTTCTTGAGCAGCAGCAGATCGAAGGAACCTCTGAGTATCAACATAGCCATGTTTGAGCAGCCTCTTCTGAAAATAACATTAGTTGATATTCTTGAAGCCACCAACAACTTTTGCAAGACGAACATCATTGGAGATGGAGGTTTTGGTACTGTATACAAGGCCACTCTACCTGATGGAAAGACAGTTGCGGTCAAGAAGCTGAGCCAAGCCAAGACACAAGGTGACCGAGAATTTATAGCTGAAATGGAAACGTTGGGGAAGGTTAAGCATCAGAATCTTGTCGCATTGCTCGGATATTGTTCTTTTGGGGAGGAAAAGCTCCTTGTTTATGAATACATGGTAAATGGGAGCTTAGATCTCTGGCTAAGAAATCGAAGCGGGGCTCTTGATGTCCTTGATTGGCCAAAGCGCTTCAAGATTGCAACTGGTGCAGCATGTGGGCTAGCTTTTCTCCACCATGGATTCACCCCCCACATCATTCACAGGGACATCAAGGCCAGCAACATCCTACTTAATGAGAATTTTGAGCCCAGGGTTGCTGATTTTGGCCTGGCCAGATTGATCAGTGCTTGTGAAACTCATGTTAGCACTGACATAGCGGGTACATTTGGCTACATACCACCGGAGTATGGTCAGAGCGGGAGGTCCACTTCAAGAGGAGATGTTTATAGCTTTGGTGTAATTCTTCTTGAATTGGTGACCGGGAAAGAGCCAACAGGACCAGATTTCAAAGAGGTTGAAGGGGGAAACCTAGTTGGTTGGGTGTCTCAAAAGATTAAGAAGGGGCAGACTGCTGATGTTCTTGATCCAACAGTTCTTAGTGCAGATTCCAAGCCAATGATGCTTCAAGTGCTGCAGATTGCTGCTGTTTGCCTGTCTGACAATCCAGCAAACAGACCTACTATGCTTAAAGTGTTGAAGTTCCTGAAAGGGATCAGAGATGAGTAGGTGTAGATTATCTGTGTCTGTGATCATATAAAGTTTGTTGTTAATAACAACCCCTTAACATGTTTAGGAAAGAAATCTGTTGGAATCTGCAGCTGCAAAAGCTAGTCCAGTTCATAATTTCAATTCAGAGTTTTTTTTTTTTTTTTCAATGTAACAAGAAATTTAGGTTGCGCTTGGATAATCATCTGAGACATATAAAAGTGAATCATGTTTCTTTATATATATATATATATATACTTAAATTACTATTTTTTTTTTGTTTCTAAAGCTGTGGCTGTGGCTTTTTCTAGAGCTGCAAGTTGTAGAAGAGAATGTAATATTAGCTTTTAAGCATTACCGAACACTTTATAATTCTGCTTTTGAAAGAAAAGGTATGGAAACTAAAAAATAAAAAATCGCACACGATGCACCTATTACAAGGAATACAGTGATTTTTATTTTAGGATGTTTTTTAAAAATATAATTATTTTAAATTAATATTATTTTATAATTTTTTAAATAATTTAATATGCTATATTAAAAAAAAGAAAGTATTTTGATACTTTTTTAATCCAAAAGTACCTTAGAAAAACATTTTACACCCTATCAAACATTTAAAACAAAAACATGCACAAAATCCAATACAGATCCAAGTTTCAAGCTGGCATATAATTGAAATGACTCCTTAAGCTGAGATTACCAAATTGACTTTTATAGCTATGCTTCTATGTTCATGCAATCTTAATTTCATACTTCTTTTTAAGCAGATTTTCCATTCTTTTTGGTATGAACTGGAATGCCTGCCTGCAACTTCCTGTGTGTTTATCAGCCTGAAACGGATATAAATCTAACTAAAATTCCATAAATCATCTACAGTAATCAATTAATATTCCAGGTACATGACAGTTGCCTCAACCTGAGCGTGTAGCTGACAGTACCACAAGCCTATCAGCACAGAGATCTTCATTCATTTCTCACACCTCCCAGGTTTGCTTTCCACTCAATCATCACAGCACAGAATCAGCATCAGCATCAGCATCAGATTCCATGATGGAATCTCCAAGGAAAGGCACTGAAAAGTAAAAAATAAAAAATAAAAAAGCTTACTCTTGCTGTAGATGGAAAGTAAACATTTTGATTCAGGATCATCTCCATCTACACCGATCTGATCCATTCCTGCTAAACAGTTGAATCTGTGTTTACAGACTAATACCAAATCATTACAGTAGCAGGACCGAGCCGGTTCAAAGATATTGCAACTCCACAATCAACAATGGAATTCCCACTCAATCATTATAAAAATATAGAGTGATAGCCTGGGATGGTATTTAGGGCTACTCTATCTCATAATAATCCTAACAACTGTAATTCTATCAATCACACATCTTTTGATTTAACCTATGGCATTGTTCAAGCCATGTTGCATCTTGACAATCATTTGTCTCAATTTTCAACCCACCACCACAGCCAGGTTGCCGCAACTGCAACTGCATCCCATCCTCCTCCCCCTCCCCCTCCTCCATATCTCCACTTCCTTCCCTCCCTCTCTTCGCACCAACCTCCACCCCAAAGATCCTCGCCCCCTCCCGTTCTTCCTCCTTCATTGGCAACAAATCCAACATCTTTCTCACACCCTTCCCCTCTCGAGAATTCGCATAATTAGACACCAAACTAAAAATATTAGCACACAAACTCTTCATCTCCGTCAACTCCCCTTTTAGCTGTACATTCTCCTTCCTCAACCTCTCATTCTCATCAATCAAATCCACCGACAACCCCGGCGAAGAACTCCTCGAAATCACTTGCTCATCCGAAGAAGAGTTTGACAACGTTTTCACCATGGCCGGAACCACCGCCGGGATTTTCCTCCTTTGTATATTGGCTAACATATTTTTTTCACCTCTCCGAAAACTTTCATTCGAAAACTCCCATCGATCCGGTACTACCTTCCTAAATCCCTACAAATAACCATAAATTAATAAATAAAAATAAAAAATTATACAAAATTCAGCTTGATTTCTATTAAAATAATAATAGAAATTATGCAAAATTCTGTCTACTCTCTATCAACCAAAAAAAAACACTAATAGAAACTATAAATTTAATAACTTCTATTAATTTTTTATCAGATAAAAACTCTGATAAATTCTATTAAAAAATAAGAAAATAAAGCAAGGCATACATAAGTGTTTAATTGTCGGACGAAGCTAGAGAAATTATTATGCTTAAAATATTTAGGCAGCAAATCTCTGGCGAAAACGGTTGGATCCCACACTATGAAAGAGGATCCGTCTTCATTCCATGAAACGACATCGTCTATGGTATGATCGTCAACTATTTGATATGTTTTTGTTAAGAATGGTGTTGGTATTGTTCTTGATGTTTCTCCTCCTCCAGTTGTTGGAGTGCCTGTACTGTTTTGCTCCACCAGAGGCGGTGGCGACATGGCCGTGGGATGGAGCAGAGAGTTGAGGATTAGTACGAGAGTTCTAGAAGATTCGGTTTTGCTAAGGGGGTTTTCAGGGGAGGGGAGGGGAAATAATGGAGAGAGAGGAAAGAGAAGGTACGTTACGTTTCTTCGAGAAACTTCCTTTTAATTTATTGAATTACTAAAAAACCTAAATATAACTGTATCTCCCTTTTGGCTTCTAGAAGATAGTTTCTTTTTTTATATAATTTATTTTGTAAGACAAGCATATTTAAATTTTTTTTCTAGAAGATATTTTTTTTCTAGAAGATATTTTTTTTTATAATAATCATATTTAAATTTAAAAAGGTTAATGTTGCTCCATGAACATGTATTCTTATTTTTATGTTCAAAGAGTTTATGTAATATTTTTGTATTTATGTTGTCTTTCTATGCAATATGTTTGTTATAGTTAGGTGTTTCTGTTTGTTATTGCTATTGATATTGTTAAATAATGACAACTGTTAACTGAATACATAATAAAATATTTTCATTATGTATATTTTAATACTTCATTTAAAAAAAATTATTTTGATTCTTATATTTTATTTTTTTCCAAATAAATCTTGAAGTAAAGTTTGTTTTTATTCATACTTTTCTTATTTTTGAAGTTTACAAAATATTTAAAACATGATTGAATTTAATCGTGAAAAAAAGATAATATTATTAGTGTTATTATAGCCGGTCTGACCCGATAAGTCAATTGAGTTTTATATTAGATCAATTAAAAATTTGATTTAGTCAAATCTAGTCGGTAATTCGATCGGAAATGGGTTTGATTTTTTTTTAATATATAATTTAAAATAATATTATTTTAAATTAACTTGGTCAACTTGAAATAACATAATTAAATAATAACTTGGTCTTGAATCAGGTTATGGGATTAATAACCTTGATTGCTATAGTTAATGTGCGTGTAAAGTTGTGTATAAGATAAAGTTGGACCGACAATAAATTGATTATTAAAAAAATCAGGGGGGCTAGGGAATGACGAGGAAAGTGGCTGGGTGCGTGCTTGAAGGTTGGAAACTTTGAAACTATAAGCAGCCGAAATTCGAAGATACACTCAAGGAATTAAAGAGATAATATTCAGAATAAAAACATGTATTTTGGTGTGGGTGCTGCTCTTTTTTTTTTTTTTTTTTTTTTCTCATAGACTTGTTTTCGAAGTTGTTGGAAATAATTTTGATTATGCCTTGCCTCGACAACAAAAACTAGATCATATCTACCATGCCAACCCCATCTATATCACTCTCTCGTGTCTCTTCCCGAATCGGAATGTCACTGCTATGAACTTCTCTTTTAACGCTTCAATATTTTCTCTCTTCCTTTGAGAATTCTACTGATGGATCTTCTGTTCCATCACCCAAAGATTGCTCCCTTTTTGGCTATGATGTGTTTAGGGCAAATTCAAACACAAGAAAAGACTCAACCCTAGCTATGCAACTAAGATCCAGTAGTAAGACACTGTCTTTTTGCACCGTTTTCTCAAAAAATTTAATTTTTTTATTAAAATTTAATGTATTTTGTATGTTTCGGATCGTTTTGATGTGCTGATGTTAAAACTAATTTTTAAAAAATAAAAAAATATCATTAACATGTATTTCAGCATGAAAAATTATTTGAAAAGCAACCGCAACTAAATTACCAAACAAGCTTTAAATACTCACACTGACAAACAAGCTCTAAGTAGTATTTAATCCCAGTCTGAATGAGTCTATCACCTTGTCCTCACTTTGTGTTATAATTTATCTTGGAATATGTATTGGCCTGTACGTTAGGGGATCCAAAGGAACAACAATACGATCTTGTTATTTGTGAATGTGTTCAGTGACTACATGGTATTATATGATCCACAAACTTAACAAATGGCCAGCATTTGTGCCTGACGATTATGTCAGCGGCCATTTCTTCCTTCCCCTTCCGTCCGAGAGGGTAGAATATCCTAGTTTTTAAATTCGATTAGGTGATGTTCATTCAATGTAAGTTCAAGGTGAATTCATCTGGTTACCCTGGATGAACATAGTTTTTTTATTTTATAAAAAAAATAAATGATATTATTTTGAAAAAAAAAGTTCTCCTTTTCAAAATCATTGAGTTTTAATTGATTTTTTTCTAAATTGACCGAGTCATGATATAATATGGGTTTTTAAACAGATCATACTAAATTAACTTTTTTTATTTTTATTAAAATTTAACCTGATTAAACCTCGAGTCATCGAGACCAACCCATTATTAGATCCAAAGATCTTGCCTTTTTTGACTTGGATTTTTTTCATCCAATCATTCCCTTTCGGTCCCCTACCGAGGATCCAAATCTGAGACACCAATGTTTTATCAAATTATCACTATCAAAGAACATTTTCTATATAAAATGTTGTGAGAAGTCGCTTTCCAAGGAAGATATCAACAAAAACGTTCAAGACAGGGAGCACATGCTCATGTCCATGAGATAAATAATCTTACCTATCTCTAATGCTTCATATTTTTAACCCTAATATTATATATTACATGAGCATATATAAAAAGTTTTTTTTGTTTTTGTGTTTTAAAAATATTTAAAAAAAATTAATTTTTTTTATATTTTTAGATTATTTTAATGTGCTGTTAAAAATAATTTTTTTAAAATAAAAATATATTATTTTAATGTTTTTTAAATAAAAAACATTATAAAACTTTCAATTACAACGGTAACTGGTTGTCGGCTAGAGACGTGAGAAACAAAGTCCCTTGTCAATATTTCATCATCGACAGTGACTGAGGACTTGTCCTCCACACAAGATCAAAAACCTGGTTTGGTAATGATATTCTTTTGAACTTAAAACTTAAACATGCATTAAAAATTTGTATTTTACTTAATTGAAGAAGCTATAATCATGTTTTATTTTCAATTCAAAAGGCTAGAATAAGAAATAAAACTAAATCACAAAAAGAATTAAGATAAACCCCACATTACCGATATATGATAGAGCAGTACTGTCGTAATATAGATTTCACTGGATATTATTAAATACAAATAGTTTTATGTTGAGTTATTTTTGTAGGTTTTTTTTATGAAATAAATTATTTTTATGATTTGAGTTTGATTACCATTTATTAAATTATTTTATATGATGTGCCCACTCAAATAAAAACATTAAAATTCATGTACTCAGTCAATATATATATATAAAATCCGAAATACACAGTGTAAGCAATGGATAGTTGAAGATTTTTCAAGGGAGAGTGTGTTAGCTTTGAATGTAGTCGAGCAGGTGGAAGTGATGGAGCATAAGAGTGAAAATGTCTGAGGGCTAATTCGGTGCCAAAAGATGAAAGTTTCGGAGCCGAAAAAAGAAAGATATTTTGGGGACAAAGAAAGAAAGAATCCTCCTTCCATTAACGAGATCGGGAAAGCATAACACTCACACACCAACCAAAAAGAAAAAAAAAATAAATCTGATGGGAGTTTTATTATGAGATTCTGACTTTTATCCTGTCGAGGGTTTGATATTTTTTGTTTGTGTTTTATGTAATTTACGCCTGTGACCTTCTTCATCTTCCCATGTTCACAAATGCTATTTAGTGCTAGCCTTTGACCCAATAAAAACCAAATAAAGAAAATTAAAAAAAGTTGGTCTTAATTTAATAGGGATTAATTGGAGAAATTAACATCTATATTACGTTACGTGGAATAATACAAAGAGACCGAGACTTTCAACTACCACAAGTAAAGTTGGTGAATAATTTTAAACGGCATAGTTAAATTCGTCAAGTTTTTTATTTTTTTTAGATGTTATCAATTCGAGTTTTATAAATATTAGGGTTAGTGAAGGCTTACATGGTCATTAATTTCAGGACCCCATTAAATTAATCGAGATACATGCAAGTTAACCTGAAAATTAAAATTAATAATAATTAAAAAAAAAAAAGTTGATAACTCATTTTTTTAGTGCCCTTCCAAATTCCAAAGGAAAATATATTCTCATTGGGCTTTTAACCTTGGGTTAAGGTATTTTAGAGTGTTGTTAGCCCCAAACAAAATTAATTGAGTCAGTCGTGTAAATTCAATCGATCCAGGTAATAGTCTGTGCCTATTTTACTTGATAGAGATTTTTAAATTTATTTTTAAATTTTTTAAAATTCCATTAAATTTGGATTTACCGGTAAGGCACTTATAAAACAGACTTCTCTACGTCCAAGGATGGCAAAAATTTAGAATCTTGAGTTCAACTAAATATTTTGCTCAGAGACGTTGAGATCCAGGCAATGGCATTGGTGGACGAGATTCGGAAAGCGCAGCGCGCTCGAGGTCCAGCAATGGTCCTAGCAATTGGCACTGCAGTGCCTGTAACTTGTTTCTACCAGGCTGACTATCCTGATTACTTTTTTCGAGTCACCAAAACTGAGAACTTAACTGAGCTAAAAGCCAAGTTCAAGCGTATGTGTGTGTGTTTTTGCGAGCATTTTTTTGCATTTGACATTAATCAAGATCATCTGTGTTGTGTTTTGTTTTTGTGTAATTTTCCTGACAGGTCAAAAATCAATGATCAACAAACGTTACATGCACCTCACAGAAGAAATGATAAAAGAAAACCCTGAAATTGGTAACTTTACGACTCCTTCTCTCAATGTACGTCAGGATATAGTACTTGCAGAGGTGCCCAAGCTTGGAAAGGAAGCCGCTCTGAAAGCTATCCAGGAATGGGGGCACCCCATGTCAAAGATCACACACCTGGTATTCTGCACAACTTCAGGTGTACACATGCCTGGTGCAGACTATCAACTAGCCAACCTGCTCGGTCTCTCATCATCGGTCAAAAGGCTGATACTGTATCAACAAGGCTGCTATGGGGGCGGGACTGCCCTCCGAGTTGCTAAGGATCTTGCCGAAAACAATGCCGGTGCTCGAGTTCTTGTCGTGTGCTCTGAAATTACAGCAATTACTTTTCACGCTCCAAATGAAGCTCAGTTAGGTTGCCTCGTTGGGCAAGCTCTCTTCGGTGATGGAGCAGGAGCAGCAATCATCGGCTCAGATCCTGACACGCTGGTTGAAAAGCCGATATTTCAACTTGTTTCGGCAGCACAGATTATGATTCCTGACTCGGAACATGCAATCGAAGGGCATGTACGCGAAATGGGGCTACTGATCCATTTATCAGAGGATGTGCCTAAACTGATACCCGACAACGTTGAAGCGGCTCTACATGAAGTTGTTACCCCAATTGGTGATGTTCTAAGTGATTGGAACTCATTATTTTGGGCTGTGCATGCGGGTGGGCGGGCAATCCTTGACGGAGTAGAAGCAAAACTTAAGTTGAAAAAAGAGAAACTTGGTGTTACCAGGCACATCCTAAGGAAGTATGGTAATGTAGCGAGTGCTTGTGTATTATTTGTACTTGACGAGATGAGGGAGAGATCTGTCAGGGAAGGCAAGGCCACTACAGGAGAAGGATTGGAGTGGGGAGTCCTGATCGGGTTGGGACCTGGTCTAACCATGGAGACGCTTGTATTGCACAGTGTCCCTGTTGCCATCACAAAGTAAGCCAAGATATTGACTGGCTTATTGCCTTCCTTCCACTGCAAGGGCAATCCAAGCTAATAAGATCCCCCTTTACTAGCATGGTTGTAATGTTTTACAGTATAAAATAAAATAAAAGGGATTTTAGCTCTTTTGCTTGTGTTCCAAAAACGAACTAGCAGTCAGAAAACAAAGAAATAAGGAAAGCAAGCATCCACTTCTTTTCTCCTATAACATTCATTGTGCTGTAATTTCCCATCCAAAAAAAAGAAGTCGATTAATTCTTTTTCATTCAAGATTGGTATGGCGAGATCGAATTGGCCTCATCAGGGCTCTGTCCTAATTAAAGCCCTCCTAACTTGCAAACAACCATCCCAAACAACATAAACAAGGTCCCCTGGTAAACACTTTCCATGGGCATTAAATGCCTTAATTTCACCTCTCCACCATCACCACCCCCTCCCTTATCATCAGCCATGGTTTGTGCTGGCACATAACAAACCACACTAGCATGCTTCAAACAGGATCCTGTCTCAGGCTGAGCAGTCAACAGCTACACTGTAGCACCATTAGGTCTTGCGAGTGAACATAAAGCATTAACAGTGGAGAGCCCTCCAGGTCCAGCAGAGGCTACGACAAGGTCATTTGAAGTGATTGGTGGGGTAGAGAGGCCAAGGTGTGAGCCAGCCGCATGCATAGAGCCTTGAGCACTAGTCCCTCCCCACTCAAGTAAAATCATCACCAGCAGCAGTAAGAGAGATTCATTTATTCATAAAAGATGACATCTTTATTTCCTTTTGAGGCACAAGATCTATTTACATGTTCCAAGCAAAATCATACAACATTGTCAAAAATCGCAAAGAAGTTCAATCACTTTAAAACACATGACACACGATTTAAATAAAAAATTACATATAATTTAAATAACTTAAAAATACAAAAAACCAACAAAAATGGTTAGTAGAGTGTTGTCCTTTTTATCTTAAAAGGAAATCTCAAACACACCTCCACAAAGATACAATCCAGGCAGAATGACCCTCGTTATTGTGTTTTCATTATCATAGCAGTTCAGTATTTCAAGCAACTTGCAGGGTTTTCCCTTTCTGCAGTACTTATTTTGTTTTCATTATCGCAGCAGCAGTTGGGCGGTGGATTATGTGGTTTCTTCCAAACTCCCTTTTATCAGTGAGAAGTAAAAAATTAAGGTCTGACCTCAATTAGTGAGAAGTATGTCAAGGATGCTTTTCATCATGTGAAAAAGATGGTCATGAGACAAATCAAACAATATAATTGTGGATGCTTGTTAATACTGTCGAAATTTTTGGACAAAACTGGTCTCCTCATCAAAGCACATTGAAACACCGCAACCCATCTCTTCAATTTTTTTACTGCATCATCTTCTCTAACCTTGTATAAGCCACCATTTTCCCTGCAGATTTGAATTAATATTGGTCAATAAGGACACCAACTTCTCTTTTAGTTTCCTATGCTTTCAATAAAAAGTTGCGGTTGATGCCTTTCTTTTGTTGTCCTTTCACTAAATGCATGGCGGCAAGTTATAGCTCCACCAAGATGAATAGGTTGGTGAGGGGTAGAAGTTTTGTGTTAATAGGGTCATCTGGTTTATGCAGAAAAAATGGATTTCATTTGGTTTATGCAGAAAAAATGGATTTCTTGTTGTGTTGTTGGTACATCTGTGGTTCTCGTGTATCAACTATGTTTGGAAGGTATAGAATAATTCAATTCATAGTCTTTGGTTTTCATGTATCAAGGTGAGAATGATTGACAGTATCATTGAAGTTTGGAAACAAAGATGAAAAAGTTTAGAAATTAATTAAATCGTGTGGAGTGGATTTTGTACACGGTAAAATTATAAATAATTTAATGAAATAATAAAAAAATATTTTTCATTATTTAATAATAATTAAATCTATAATGTTTTAATTAAAAAACATTAATATATATATATTATTTTTAATTATTTTATCACCTAATCTTAATTTAAAATATATTTTTAACCAAACATATTAAATTATTTTTTTTATTTAATTTTAATTTCAACCATAATTTTAACCAAATATATACTTTATCTTACCAACCATAACTAAAAATATTTTTTTATAAAAAATATATTTTTTTAAATTTACAACCTTAGCAGTCATTATCGCAGATTACCTCTTGATTTAACAAAAAGAGAAAAACGTGGACATAATTTTCGAGGTTTAAAATCTGTATGTATATAAATCCATATATAATTATTAAAGTGTCAACTTTTTAGCATGAAGATTGTTCCACAGTAAAGAAAGTCATATAATTAGAACAACAGATACAGATATTGATGAATGCTTTTATCTTTTAACAGTAAGAGGGTTGAAGTAAACTACAAGAAAACATAAAAGTGGATGAGCCATGTCCATGGACATGCCTGATCCAGCAGGCCCTTCCTCGGCTAACTATTCGCCTTTTGGTTAACCTTGGCCTCAGCTCCCTGTCTCTTAACCTGATTTTGCTGGTTTTTGATTTTTATACCGACACTATAAACATAAATTGACTTGCAAGTCAACTCGTGATTTGAACAGCATTGCATGAAAACACACAAATCAGGTGCGATACATCTTGTTTTAGAACAAAATACCATAAAAGCACCAAAACAGTCAGTTTCTCAAGCGTCGGTTTGGTTTAAGAGCCTCTAAACCCCATTAGCTGGAGGTGAAGAATTTTGATGCGAAGTTGCAGCACCTTCAATTTCTATATCCCTCACACCATCACCATTTTCTTCTTCATCCTCCAAGAAAGAACCCTTCCGCCTTAGTTCCTTCACTTTCCGGAACTCATCATAATGTGCTCGTCTGTGCTCCCTAAAATTTGAACTCCTATCCGTTTCAGAATCTGACAACAGAGGAACATAGAAAGTTCATAAAAGTCATGCTAGGTAATGATATGGTAAATGCAAAACAAATAAAAACTACCATAAAAATGAGGGAAAGAAGGAAAAAAACACAGGTTGCCTGCTCCAAATTTGCATGATGTTTATATATAATGGTGAAGGCGAAATCCTAACCAAAGAGAACTCATATAAATTCATCAGCTTCAAATGAGATGATTGCTGGAGTCTTAAATCTTATGTTTGTTAAACAAACTTCTGAGGAAAATTGGATGAAGAAGCAAACAGATCCCTTCTCAACTTGCAACTGCACAAGAGAAAGGTCCAGCATTTTGAGCAGTCATTTCACGCAAAAGTGCAGAAGAATAGGACTCCTCCAAATGCTCTCTCAGATTCCCATTTTGATGGGATTGAAACAGGAAGATGGCATGCCAGTGCAATAGTAAATGCAATAATACAATGTTGATTCGAAGATTTTATGGTTGTCTATACAATCCAAGAATTTAAGTTTAAAGTAAAAATCTTCTACTTAGAGCAAAGATGTAATGGAGAACCTTCTTCATCTTGTTCCATAGGATCAACCTCGTCCTCAGAGGAGGTCCAGCCACTAGATCTTCTAGATGGGTTTCTACTTGAGGAAGCCATGATATCCAATGCAGTCCTCAATTCTTCTGCACGCATTGTATCCTCAGCAACCTCATTAAAGCTGCTGCCCCTCCTCGGAGAAAGAGAATCTATGATAAGAAAAAAAAAGCCGCAAACATTCAGTTAGACACTGTTTGGGAACGCGGTGCAAACCGCATTCCTAAAAAATTCAAAAAAAATTTTAATTAATTTTTTTATATGTTTAGAATCATTTTGATGCCCTGATCTCAAAAATAATTTTTAAAATATGGAAAAACATCATTTTGATATATTTCGGCACGAAAAACACTTTGAAAAGCAACCGCAACCACACTCCCAAACAAGTTGCTGATAAAAATCAAAGAGCAAACAGTGATTACTATCCAAACTTTTAAAGCAGCAAATTTCATGACAAAGCTTTGTGTAGAATCCAGTAATGTAAAGGAGAACTTGAACCAGAAACTTGGGAAACACCAGACAAAATTCAGCTCATGAAGACTTGACCACAACATATGCGCTCTTAAGAGTTAACACCAGCAAAACACAACTGTACTATTGATGCACATTCAAAGACAAATAAATACAGTTTGATAGGGTATTGCAGAGAAGTGAGAAATCAACATACCATCATCAACATCAATCATGGGGTGATACGGGGTCTTGGGTTCAGTGATTTTCTGCCTCTCAGGCTTATTTGCTTCGATCTCCCCCAGATTATCCTCATCCCATTTTACTCGTCCTCTAGTACTACAAATACAAAACAACATAAACATCACATCAAAACAACTCACAACTACATAAAAATACAAGTAAACTAAACCAAAACGATAACATGAAGCATTGAGAATAAATCATACTACAAACCCCATTTCTCCATAAAATTTCTCAACTAATCAAAATACTCCCAAAGAACCCACCAAATGTACACTGTACAAACTCCCATAAACCGTGTTCCATCATCATTACAGAAAAATCCCAAGCCCGAAACCCAAAAACCAAAACCCAATTTTCTTTAAATAACATAAAAACAACGCAAATGATTAAAGAAACATCCATAGATGATTAAAGAAAACAAAACCCATTTTTTTGTTTTTCCAAGATATTTGAGAATACTAGCATGCAAGAATGCAAGCAAGAGAAAGCTGAAAAAATTACTTCATCTTTTTGGTGGCTATAAAGCAGCTGCGGATTGATCTGATTCAACAAAGACAAAGCAATTTGTTTAAATCTTGATAAAATCAGATTAAACATAAGGTTCAATAGTCGAACAGATCATTAGAATTAAAAAATAAACAAAAAAATTAAAATTTTCTTTCTAGGTTTAGAAAAAATGACAGATTGTGCATGATTTATGAAAAGTTAATTGTAACGAAGCAATGATCAAGGGAAATTATCAACAGAAGAATTAAAAAAAATGGTTATAATAATTAAATTACAAGGAAATGAGAGAGCGAGTGAGAGATTATTACCAGTTTGTGAAAATGTTCTGCTGATTTTGTTTTGGTAGCAATTTTTTTTATTGCGCTTATCGGCCTTTGCTTTTGTTGACTCTCCTTTTGTTTCCGAGTCTACCCTTTCTGACACTTAACGGTGTGTTTGGGATTTGGATGAGTTGAGGGAAAGTTGGGGTGTTTGTTTTTACGACTGTACTTTTAAAACATTTTAATTTTAATTATTTTTTTATTATATTATTATTTTGATGTGAAAATTAAATTTTAAAAAATAAAAAAATATATTATTTTAATACATTTTCAGATAAAAAAACACTTTAAAAAAATCTCTACCACAAGCTAAAACACACTCTTCATGGAATTGTTTTTATGGATATTACATATATCCACAGGCTAGGCTTATTTTATAAATATTGTAACATTTTTAATATTTAGTCTAATTTTTATACCTTTTACAACTATTAACAAGAACTTTAAAGCCAAAATGTTTTTAAATAAGATAAAAATAAATCTCAATTTACAAACTATCAAAATAAAAAATTATATATATATATATATTATTTGATTGATTTTAATAGATTAAAGCGGATCAGATAATACAAATATGGACTGGTTTTTAACACCCGGAAGGAAGCATTAACGAAGCACTTTGGTTAGCCCTCCTTCAAAATCATCCAAACACGACCTAAACTTATTCAGGAAGCCCACGAAGTGGCAATCTGAGAAAATCCCAACTGTCCCAAGGCATGAAAGAAAAAAAGAAAGAGAAAAAAAATCTGAATATATAAATATATTGACTATCAAAAACTAAAAACAAAACAAAAAAGAGCAGAAACCCACAGATTTTGTTAGTTAAAAGAAAGAAAGAAGAAGCTCTCTGAAATCGCATGCAGATTTAAGCAGGAGCAGATCAGAGCAGCAGCTACTACTCTTACATGTATGTGTCTTTGATTATTTCCATGACGTGTTTAAAAATTTATTTTTTTCTTCCTTTTTCTGAATAATATATGACCTGACATTATCATATATATATATATATATATATATATATATATATATATATATAATCTGGGTTTCAGTTTTTGTTATGTTTTTGTGATTTTCCATGCTGAAAAGCAACTGGGATTTCTCTCACTTTCAAGCTTGTCTTCGGTTTCGATTGTGGATTGCTTTTCCTTTGATGGTTTTTGAGATGGGATCTTGAGATTTACTTGTAATTCAATTTTTTTTAGTATTTTCTATTTCAGATCGTGATTTTAATCAACTTTTTTTGGTTTTGGAAGATGAAAGTTTAGATTTTTTGTGATGTAATAAGAAGGAAAAGGGTATTTGTTTTGATTAGTTTTTGTAACAAGTCAATGATGACATGAGCAGAGATTAGTGGTGTGTTGGTGGCCAATATGAGGAAAAATGGAGAGCGCTAGTGGAAAGATTAATTATCTGCCGAATTCCCATTTTGTCAACAGTGATATTTGAGTGTGTTGAATAACTTTTCTGGCTATTAGAAACTTAAATCAAATGATAAATAATACATATATAGAAACAGCATCACGGATAAAGCAGATTGAGTTGGATTTCTCAATAATGTGGATTATTTCTCTTTGTTTTTCAGGATTGTTAATTGACGAGCAGGAGAGGAATCTGTTTAAAATTGTGAAATCTTGTTTCTTTGAGACTTGAATGTTAGAAGGAAGAAACTAATTGATAAGATTAGACAACACAGAGATGTTCTCGTTGTTTTATGGCCTATGGAAGTATATATTTAGTAAGACAGAGTTTCATGTGCTCATTCTTGGAATCGACAAGGCTGGGAAGACGGTAATGCTTCTTTTTGCCTCATTAGTTGAATTCATGTTAAGCTTTACAAATTTGTCATCTCTTCATATATGTATAGCTGCCGGAAAGTTCACTTATTGTCAATGATTTGTTTGTGAATTTGTAGACATTGCTGGAGAAATTGAAGTCAGTGCACTCGAACTTGGAAGGCCTTCCTCCTGATCGAATTATTCCTACTGTTGGACTAAATATTGGTCGTATTGAAGTGGCAAATTCAAAACTGGTGTTTTGGGATCTAGGAGGTCAGGTATGTGAAGTTCATAAAAAATCAACTTTCTGAAACTATCTAAAATCTATGTAGGTGGGAATTTCATTTACTTTGGTAAGGCTTAAGTGTTTTTTCCTACTTTGTGGTTGAGCCAATTCAATTGCATTGTAGGTGCTCTGCTGAACAGCAGGATTTGATACCAGATTTTAAATCCTCGATCTTGTGTAAAAGAAAAATATTACAATTGTATATTATGCCATGCTTATTGTTGTTAATTAAAAACAATAGAATATTATGCATAAGCTCTCTCTAGTCATTACTACAGCTGTTATGTGAAATGGGCTACACATAACATGAGATTTCAGTTAGATAAGTGATTTTATTCCTTAGTTTTGCTTTTTTATTTGATGTATAACACTGTATATGCATCATGCTCAGTTTTTGAAATGTTTTTTACATAATTTTCTTGTTAGCCTGGTCTTCGCTCAATTTGGGAGAAATATTACGAAGAGGCACATGCTGTGATTTATGTAATTGATGCTGCTTGCCCATCACGTTTTGAAGATGCAAAATCTGCGTTGGGTAAGTGACATTCTATGGTTAAACTGGGGAAAAATATGCTGCTGTATGATGTGGCTGCAGTTTTAATAGTAGTGAAGAGCTTATTATTGGTAATAGAAGGATGCACTGATACCTTGAACTATTTTAACAGAAAAGGTTCTTAGGCACGATGATCTGCAGGGAGCCCCTCTTTTGATATTAGCAAACAAGCAGGTATAACCAACTGCACCTCTATTGATGCAAAGAATATGCATCGTGTTACTTGCTGATCTTGCATATTATTAAGTAAAATGAAAGTTTTTGTTTCTTGTACATCAAATTAATGGCAGGATCTTACTGATGCTGCATCAGCAGAAGAGCTTGCTCGATATCTAGACCTTAAGAAGTTGGATGAAAGGGTTTACATTTTCGAAGCTGTTTCAGCATATGATGGGTAAGTACATGCTATAACTTCAGGTTCATTCTGACAACCAATCTCAGTATTCAAACACCACATCACAGATTGATATTTGATTGCAGGATGGGGATCAAAGAAAGTGTAGAATGGCTCGTGGAGGTAATGGAACGAAGCAAGAGAACTGAGATGTTAAGAGCTCGTGCTGGTGTAACTGGCCCTGGTGCTTAGAGACTGTCCAATGCAGTTGTTTCTCCTGCTTTTTGTAGCAGCTGTAAATAAACAGAGATTGGATTTGATTTTACATGACAGAGTCCATCCATTTTTCAATCTCCCCTGCAGCAGCACACCTTCTTATCTACTATGCCCAGTGCCTGTTTTTTGACTGCTAAATGTTCAGAAGATACTTTAATTCTATCCTTACACTGCAATGGAGCAAGTCAGAGGAGGGAGGACACTCCATATCTGCTAAGAATGACCAAGGTTGTTGGTGCATTGTGTTACTGCATTTGCCTTTTGAAATGCTTTTACTACCAAATTTAAAAGAGCCGAGGTGCATTAATGTCCTCATATAAAGGTATTAGAGGAGTTCAAGATATCAATTGTTCCATTTTACCAAAGAATTCTAATTATTGTTCATACATTGAAACCCACAAGATGTTCTTAACAGATTCAAGTTCATGGAATGTGTGCCTTGTTGGCTTGTTCTATTCAATCTTAAGTGAGTTTCTCTTGGTTTTTCATGATGAGAACAACGTGAAGTTTACAAGAGACGCCTGATTCTTTTACTTAATTACGGCTGGAGAGCCAGAGGGATAAATATTCATAGAAAACCCACCTCAATAACGACTTGTAATGCTGAAAATTCATGTGTTGGAACCCAGATACAAGGATGCCAATATTAGACGTTCAGATTTTCATCCTGGTAGAAAAGACATCTGATGGATAGGCTATAAAGAATATAAATCCACAGTTCTAAGCTGGTTTTTTTCGAGAACGACTACACAGTTAAACGAAAATGAGGTCTTGTATCAACTTGGCGAGGTCTGCAAAAGGGCATGTCTGCTTGCATCCTAACTAGTTCGGAACAGGATGACCTGCAGCTCTGGCTCTTTCCTTCACCAATGATTGCGGTTCTTATAGGAAAGAAAGACCAAATGAGGAAGAAGAAATGTCAAGTTTGTGCAGAGGAATAGTTACATGAAGATGAAGAGATCTCTTTAAGGTAAAACAAGCATAGAATGAAATAGCTCGAAGCATAATACCTCCCAACTAGATTCTGAGTCATCCCTCCAACAGACTCGTGTAAAATTCACAAGCATGCACACTAAGCAAAAATCAAATCTTCAAGTAAAATGACCCTCCATGGTGAACAATGACTAATAAGTAACTACTATCTCCCCTTTCCACTGGAATCACACACAAACTCACCTCTAATTAGCACATAATCTGAGCTTCAATTGCGACAAATTTAACAGTGATGAACAGGACACAGAATCCAAAAGGCAATGAAATGGTAATAACAAGCACCATTTTACACATTTTTCAAGCATTCACAAGCAGCAAAACATAACATCAATAACATGTTCATGTATTAACTTACTGGATGCCTTGGGCCTTGCCTTAAACAAAATCTTATGCCTTATAATCCCAATAACATCCAATTCAACCTTAGATGACGGTAAGTCACCCTTGTTGTTGTTGCTGCTGTTGTCATCAGCCTGATCGACATCCATAAAGCCTTTAACTTTCTTCAAAACCAACAGTGGCTTCTTCAAGGTCACTTGAGACCCTGTCAATTCATGATACCCAACAGTAAAGGTATAGCTTTCCTAAACCAAAACAACAAAAACCCACTTCACAAAATCACTTACAGAATAAAAAAACAATTAAAAAGATTAAAAACTGTTCTAATTCTCGCATCAAAAAGAAAATAAAAAAACAAACCTACATATAAAGTATTTTTTACTTACAAATATATTAAAATAATATTTTTTTAATTTTTTTTTTAATATTAACATATCAACCATCTAAAAACATAAAAAAAAAATTAATTTAAAACTATTTAGACAAAATACAATTAGTAACAATGAAAATCTTGGAAAGTATAGGAGTGATATTAAGAAAGTTTCAACTATGGACAAAAGTAAAACCTTTTTGAACAATGAGAAGTTGTGCATTATTACTTCAGTAATTTTATTTTATTTTTTGAAAAATAACCCTGACCAAAATTTTTTGATGAAATATCATATTTAAAAATTTATTTTTAAAAATAATACAGTTTGTTGAGATATGCAAGTTTTATTAGTGTTTATAAATTAATCTTGAGACCCACAAGTCTCACATGTGAGATAATAGCAAGTATACATTTTTTTGTGACGCACCAACAGTTCCAAACATAGTTTTTATTAGTGTTTATAAATTAATCTTGTTAAAATCTTTCTAATATTTCTAAAAATATTATCCGTTGATCTTCTTGCTTCTTCATTGACCGTTGGATCCGGCTACAAAATTTTGTTGACCATGCAAAATGTTCATGTAAAACACTATCTCTCACAAGATTAGGTGCTAAAATAAGAGCAGTCCTGCATGTAAAACACTATCGGATGGCTAAGACGAATTACATGCAACAACAGTCCCACAATGGACAACTACACTAGAAAATTTCTAACAGTTACAACAGTCATCGAGTTAAAATTTGATTACAACTACACTAGCACAGGGGTGAATCAGTACAACTAACAAGCGAACTTGGGATGATCTTAGTCTGAAAAATATAATCACATCCAGAAAAGTTCCCTGATCTGTACAATTGAATCACAGGGGACTGCTTATCTTCGACGTTTATTGCTTCTCTCTTCACTATGTAGGCGTCGACTAGGTCCAGCTGCAGCTGCGTATCCTAAATTAACATGTTTAATGTGTGGCAATGCAGGCCCTACCAAAGCTGCTTGATTAAATGATGGCTTCTCTGAAGTGCCAAATTGCGGGCACAAAAATTCAGTTTGGCGAAACTCACCTACATTTGGCAAGGTGAAGCCTCTACTTTCTTGCGGCTGCGAAGACCTAACTTGCGGCGGAAGGTAATCCTGAACCATATCAAAGTCCAATGGAAGGGCACCAGTGAGAGTTTTTATTGCAAATTCGATGCAGGGGTCTGACCATGCATCTGCAAAAGGTAAGACGAGAGGAGATACTGGCTTCTCATCAGACTTCTTGCTAGTTCCAACCGCTCCAGCATGTTCCTCTAGAATAGACAGATTTCCATTATTCCCAATGTCTTCCTTGCCAGCATGGTTGTCCAAAGTAGCCATGCCCACAAATTCATTGTTGCTTGATCCTGGTGACACTTTAATGCTATCAGAATCATCAACGGATGTTCCAGTGAGAGTTTTTATTGCAAAGGCAATGCATGGGTCTTGCCATAACTCCTCAAGTGGCAGGTCAAATGGCAGTCCTTGCTTCTCATCACCAGTACTGTAAGTTTCAATCTTTCCAGCATGTTCTCCAGTGGCGAGGTTCCCAGGAGGGGAAGCAACATCATATTGATGCTTCTTGTCCCCCTGCTTTCCCGATCCTGCCTTTCCAGCATGCTCCACATCCACAATAGCATGTTTGCTCTCATTTGAATCCACCGGTATTTCTGTGCTTTTGGAGGTGTCAAATGCATGCTTTGTATTCAGCTCAGTATCAGGGTCACCACAAGAAGCCTGCTCACTTGTACTAGCAACGATCTCATTACTTGGTTCAAGTGCAGCTCGACGAGCTCGAGTTGCTGCCTTCAGTTCTGGTGTTGGAGCTAGTGGAATGCCAGCAAGACGCTTTGAGGCCCGACGAGGAAGGTTAAGATCAGTTTTCTTCCTGGATTTTCTAACTCCAGTCTTTTTACTTTCCTTTTTTGTCTCCCCAACTTCCACTGATGGTTTATCCTGTAGAACAGCTTGCAAAGGATCTTCAGCCTTAACAGAATCACTCTTCTCTTCTGTTTGGTTGGAACCCTTATCCTCAAGAAATTCTGAGCTGCTTGATTCTGTTCCTACTCCACCTGCATTGTTAAGAAAACTCATACTTAGGGTTTTAATAAGCAGATTCAGAGTCAACTAGCCCCAGAAATCCACCCAACAGATCCCACTCAGGATACCCAAACAATTGCATGTCCTCTGGCAATTTGTCAAGTTACACTCATAACCAACTATCAAGTACTCAAAAGGGGAACAATTTCCCAACCTACTCCTTTCCATCTCCAACACTCAGCTCTTTATTGAAAGAAGCAAGGGCGGCGGGGGGTGGGGGGCAAGAAGGGCAAAAAAAAAAGAAGAAAAAAAGCAACTACACACATTTTACTTGGTAAGAGGATAGGAAATTTATGAACATCCACTGACCAGAAGTATGCTTGGAGAGAATTGTGCATTCTCCTGCAGAGGCTGAATTTAGTATCTGTTCATCCTTAACAATTCCACCCGACTTCAAGCTCTGGTCACTTATAATAGAACTAGGTGTTCTGTTGACAGCCAATTTTTGATTCTTGATTACAGAGACAAACTGATCAGAAGTACGCTTCGAAATAGTTGTGCATTCTCCTGTAGAGGCTGAATCAAGTACCTGTTCATCTTTAGCAATTTCACATGACTTCAAGGTCTGGTCACTTACAATTTGACTTGATGTTCCATTGTCCTCCAACTTTTGTTTCTTGGCTATGGAGACGCACTGATCAGAAGCATGGTCGGAGACAGTTGTGCATTCCCCTGCTGAGGCTGAATTAAGTGTCCGTTCATCTTTAGCTATTTCGAATGACTTCAGGCTCTGGTCACTGACAATTGGACTTGGTATTCTGTTGACTTCCACATTTTGTCTCTTGGCTACAGACATAAACTGATCAGATGTATGTTCAGAGCCAGTTATGCACTCTCCTGTAGAGACTGAAGTAAGTATCTGATCATCTTTAGCAATTTCACATGACTTCAAGCTCTGGTCACCTATAACTGGATTCTGTTTTTCATGGACTTCCGACCCTTCTTTCTCAGCTACAGCTGGTGACTACAAGATAGAAAAAGGAAAAAACACTCAAAAAGTCAACAAATTGAAGATACCAAATCTAAGCCAATCAATAGTTTCAACTGGCATCCCATGGAACATCAGAAATTAAATTTGGCTAATCATCAATGCCACTAAATGCACCAATTCATGCATCTTACACAACAAAGTATATTGTGTAAGTGTTGTTCTGGGTATCAGTTTTAGAAGTAAGAACATATAGAGTGACATCGCTAAGCAAATAATTGAACATACAAGGGATGGAAAGATTGGGGTTACCTGAAAGCTTATACACTTTCACACTACAGAAGCACAATAACTTTTAGAGGCAAGAAAAGGTGGGCAAATTAAAGGTAAAGTCGTTTTCTGCTCTTATGCCACTATTTACACATACACGGACATGATGGGGAAAGAGCAACTTGGACCAGCAGTTAGAATTCAAAAGAGCACTCAACTGTCAGAGGCAAAAGGTTGGTGCTAATAGCTTTCTTGACTCGATCTTAAAAAAAGAAAAAGGGGAAACGGTAAGGCATTTCTAATGCCATTCACCTATTGACAGATTAGAAGAAAGATGATAGAGCTAGATGAGATTGACCAGCTCATGTTCCAGATAGTATTCCACTTTTGGAGATGATGAATGGTGGTTAAATAGGTCTGAGGATGGGTAAATAAATCACACTTGTCTTACCATTAAAAGCATCCGATTCAGGTTGCGTCTATTTTCATTATTCTGGTTGGTCAACTCAGATTGGACAATTTGACAAATTTAAATCTATAGACTGGCCATCCTGAACTGACCAAAAGAGAGATTGACCAAACTAACAAAAAACAAATACTTGATAAAACTATACAAGGAAAAGGTTGGAGAATGCAACTAAAGAAAATATCTGCTTAATTGAATGTATAAAGATGTGAGAATAGAAAGGTATTTAGTGATGCACCCACAAAAGTTTTATCATCTTCCAACTCTACATCATGGTTTTCTCTATCGTTTCGCTTGAATGCCAGCCTTCCTACGACACCACTTTCAATGTAGCGACATGCATCCTTCATGGAGCGGAAAACATACCCGCTAACAGGGTCAGTATACAACTGCAGAAAATAGCGATAAGTTAAATTCTAAACGAATCTTTAGAGGCTTAACTGTATTAGTAACTCAATAACTTTAGAGCATAAGTAGTAAGCAAATTGAAGTTAAAGAGCCAAGCGAGTATTTATAGAAACAAGATTTGAGAGAATTGTGGATAAAGGATGATGTTCATGTCAAGGAATAAGAAGCTTGTAGAAAAGTTTTTCCATAAGGAGAAGTACAGGCTGCATACCGAGTCTCTTCTGATTCTTCCACCCTTCTTTGTCACTTTGATTTCCTGGGTCCATCCCAGAGGTAACCCTTCTGGCACAGTCTTCTCAATTAGAACCTAGATTGCTTGATAATTAGAAACTTTTTTCCCTAAATTGAAAATATAACCAAGAAAAGATAGAACGAGAAAAAGGGCCAAAACAGAAGCATGCTTCCTCAGACCTCATTTGAATGCACCGGTCATTGCTTCTTACCTTTTGTTCAGAATTAGGATGGCTGCCGTTGAGATAACGAGAAACCTCAATCTTGGAGTTGAATCTACATCCACCCGAGGGAGGAAAGTAAAACTGCAATAAATACAATGGTTAAAGATACGATTTTCAGCTGATAGATGATTTAAAGCTATCACTCCATTTAACATCGCTTTATTGCTGCATTTTTACTTTATATAACTTTCAGCAGATAATCAAAGTCAAGCAGAATCATATCTTGAAAGACATGGCCATGCCTACATTAAATAAGAGGTGAGAGAAGCTAGGATAAGAACACTATTTCAAGTGGCTGACAAATAAAAAGCCACCCAGATAAGATGTTGCAACCCAAAGACTGTCACCATTCCTCTAGAGAATACCCTTTTATCTCAATAACAAGAAATTGTGAATATTGGAGGATTAAGCAAAACAATAGTAAGCCTTTTACTGGACGCAGAAATCATTTTGCCTTCCGCATACTTTGTACTCTAGAATAGCATGATACAATCAAATAAACATCTTTTGTAAAATTGAACAATTAAAATGTTCACACTTATCTTACTTGTTGTGCATGGCTTTTCCAAACAAAAACAAAACCCTAATGCAGCCTTGAGTTATACGTTTTCTAGTTTCCACAATAGGGGGCAAGAGGAAGCTATGGGAAATCACTATTGGTCTAAGTTCCCTATCTAATTGTGTTAACAAATATTTACTTTTCGGAAAGTTTAATGATCATTTTCTTGTCAAGACATGAAAATGAATTTATAGTACTGCTTCATGGTATCCCAATCCAACAGCACAACAAAAGAATTTCACTTTGCAAATTTATTCTTTGTACAGCTCAAGTTTGAGACTTTCATTAACACAAATTTTGACAGCAATTTCTAGAAGTACAGCAAATGTGCAAGCAACTCATGCTATCCAAAATTCAACTCAAACTTTCCATCCTTAGTACTAAACACTACCAATTACTGCATCACCTAAAAATCAACTTACCTCAACAGAAACTAAAAAGAAAAATCCATAAATTAACTTGAATTACATCTGCACAAACCTCACCAACAAAACCCTAAAGCCCCAGAGATCCAAAAGCAACAGATAACAAAACCAAAAGGGTCATTTCTGCCGCAACAAAAAAGCAAAGATCTTAACTTCACACAGAGCTACATATCCAAAACAACACAAACCAACACAGCAAGACTAAATCTTGAATTAACAAAGAATGAATATAATTAAACAGTATTCAATTACCTTATCTTTTTTACCATTATTTCTCACTTTAACTTCTACCCTCCAACCTTCTGGTAACCAGTCATCAGATTTGGGGTCCCCCATCTTCCCCACCGTTGTCTTTTTTCCGGCAGTGATCACCAGCAACTCAAAAAAACACAACTACCACCGTTTTTTCTTGAACTAAATAAATAACTGTTTTTTTTTTTTTGGTGAGTCAAGGGGCTTTGCTTGGAAAGGAAAGATATGGGAAAATTTAGGACAAGATGAGTGAGGTCCGTATCCCACGTGTTGCCAAACTTCTTGTCTTCCTATTTGACCACACACAACATTAGCATTAAACAAGTCCCTCTCATCAGAGGGGAAATAGCATGTCTCTAAAATTTTAGATGCTGCCATGTCAAAGTGAAATAAATGCGAATAAGCAGTCCCACGAAAAGTATAAGAATACTCTATTATTATTTTAGTTCTCTCTTCGCTTTATTTCTATCTCATAATCACAGTAAATTTCTCGTATCTTAACTACTCACATGTTAGTTTCCTCCCATGTTAGCATTTTGGATTTAATTTCTTTTTGGTAATTATCTCGGAATTGAATTTAATGAGTCAAAATAAATAGAAATGATTAAAAAGAAATTAGCATGTTTTTTTTTATATAACTTATAGTTGCAATTTACACAGCAATGATATCTTGTGATTTCTCGAATTATTTGATGGTTTGAATATATATATATATATATATATATATATATATATATATATAGTTTAGGACACTTGGATTTTAATATTTTAGTAGCAGATGGTGAGGTGAATTTTATTTTATTTTTCATATAAAATTAATTGATCATATAACACAGCATGTCATTGGAAAATTCTCACACAATATCTCATGGGTTTGATGAGAGGATCAAAGTATTTTTGTATCAATTTTTATTGTACGAAGTAGGAACAGTACTTGAGTTGTATAAGCAAAATGCAAACTTTACGTGTCGTGTAATTGATTGTGTGGCTAAACATTCAAGAACTTTTCTTTTCTTTTCTTTTCTTTGTTCCCTGGCTACTCTAATTTCTTCAATGTTTGGAAAATTAAGTTAATGGATAGCGTGATTTTGGAATCTGATGCTACTTGCAATGTGGTCCAATTCTGTAGTTTTCTTGGATTTGTCTTTTGGAAGCATCATCAGTCTCCATGTTTGGTCAGATTATCTAACACCCCATTTACCAAAATTAGAAATATTCTAGATTTTTTTCGTGTGCTACGTTGCTACGTTGCGGGGTAGATTAATTCTTTTAACATAAAAATATATTCAAACAATAATAATTTAAATGAATTTAAATTAACTAGCAATCTGAGATAACCCCAAAGAAAGGAAAGGAAAATAAAATAAAAAGTTCAATATCTAATAGCCTAATATCAAATGATAAAATAAAATAAAAACAAAGTTAAACTGTGCTAGTATTTAAAACCAACAACTCTAGCCACGAGATCGAGATGACCATGCAGAATACCAAAACAAATCTTGAACAAATTTATTAACTATCAAAAAATTAAAAATAAAACAAATAGTAATAAAAATAATGATGACCAAACGTAGTATAAAAACTAATGAAAGAAAATAATGAAGGACTTAA
>Ga0325410_1000057_pt1 | contig 98328 bp, 65 predicted proteins | sample PopdelMetagenome_16_FD_206182 | JGI IMG/M metagenome (GOLD analysis project Ga0325410, IMG submission 206182) | Populus deltoides microbial communities from Bellville, Georgia, United States - Xylem-PdIQD-R3 | ecosystem: Host-associated > Plants > Phyllosphere > Stem > Wood/Secondary xylem... | reverse complement strand
AGATTATCTAACTAACTAACAAGTTAGGTAGAAAGCCACGTGATCCATCCCTCTCCTACGTAAGCTTGCTCCGAAATTCGGTTCGGTTGAAGGAGTCTGAACTGTTGAATTTTCACCTTCTCCCCCACGCTCCTTGAAAATTCACAAATCCCATCTTCAAAACCAGGAGAAACCCAATACCCTGTTGACCCCAACGCCAAAACACCCCAAGAAAACACAGAGATCCAATCTCTTGCATGAACGATGGAGAACTCAACCCAAGAATCCCGCCTAAGATCAGAAAACACCATAACCTATGAATCTCCATACCCTCTCTATGCCATGGCAATCTCTTCGACCCCATCTCGCACAAACCAATACCAACGCATTGCCTTGGGCAGCTTCACTGAAGACTACAACAACCGCATAGACATTGTCTCTTTTGACCCTGAAACCCTCTCTGTCAAAACCCATCAAAATCTCTCTCTTGAACACCCTTATCCACCCACCAAGCTCATGTTCGGCCCTTCCTCTCTTCACAAGTCCAATGACCTTTTAGCCTCTTCTGGTGACTATCTTCGCTTATGGGAAGTTAGAGACTCTGCTTCTATTGAGCCTGTTTTTGTGCTTAACAATAGTAAGACAGGTGAGTTTTGTGCTCCTTTAACTTCTTTTGACTGGAATGATATTGAACCTAAAAGAATTGGTACTTGTAGTGTTGATACAACCTGTACGATTTGGGATATTGAAAAGGGTGCTGTTGAAACACAACTTATAGCTCATGATAAGGAAGTTTATGATATTGCTTGGGGTGAAGCAAGGGTTTTTGCTTCAGTTTCAGCTGATGGGTCAGTTAGGATTTTTGATTTAAGAGATAAGGAACATTCTACTATTATATATGAGAGTCCTAGACCTGATACACCCTTGTTGAGATTGGCTTGGAACAAGCAGGATTTGAGGTATATGGCCACCACTTTGATGGATAGCAATAAAGTTGTGATCTTGGATATTAGGTTCCCAACAATACCTGTGGCGGAGTTGGAGAGGCATCGTTCGAGTGTGAATGCTATTGCTTGGGCTCCGCAGAGTTGTTGTCATATTTGTTCTGCTGGTGATGATTCACAGGCTCTTATTTGGGAGTTGCCTACTGTGGCTGGACCTAATGGGATTGATCCAATGTCCATGTGCTCTGCTGCTTCTGAAATTAACCAGCTTCAATGGTCTGCTGCACTGCCTGATTGGATTGCTATCGCGTTTTCAAATAAAATGCAGCTTTTAAAAGTTTGAGGTGAATCAAATACCAATATTCGTTTTTATTTTATCTTTGATGCTAATTTTCTTGTATTATCTTCAATGTTAAATTGTAGTGTTATGGAAACTTGAGCGTGTTTCTAGTTAACAATTGAATTGCTCCTTACAAAACTACAAAGTACCCTCTTTTATGCCTGTCTACCATTTTAGTTCATGCATGCTGTTTCACAGTTCGGTAGAATTGTAATTTACCCTGTGCAATATTATTACTGCAATCCATGCTGTTCAGAGTTGGATGTGCAAATTTTGCATCTTTCGGTACTTGCCCCCCCTAGCTTTTCTCAGATTCGAGGCTACTTTCAGGTTCTTAGTTTTCAGTTCGTGTTGGGTTTTAGGCATTTTGCACAACTCCAGGACTTTAATTCTCAAATGTTTGCTCGGCTGTCCATGTTCCCTTTGCTCTATAGCCTCACCTGCAATTTTCCCCTGACATTGTTGTTGAATGGCTTGGTCATGATCCAGTATCTGGTCGGGTAATATTTATGGCCATAATGCATGCACCTCCTTCAACAAAAGTCACCCTTTCAAGTCTGGTTCTTCCTTTAGTTTTGGAGACAGATTGATTGCTAGTGATGAAGGATGAGCAGGGGTGGCTCCTGAATGGCCTTCCCATGTTTGTGTTAAATCAGATTCCCATTTATTTTGTAACGGATAAATTCAAGCAGATTTTAATTTCTTTGTGGTTCATTATGGAGAGTTTTGAACATCAATGATTCCCTTCTTCAATCAGGTCAGGTTCATGGACCTATGTTCCTTATTACGCTGATGCAAAGCTTATTGTTGTGTTCTGGGTTTTGTGGTTTATAACAATTACATAGGCACCTGGTTTTTAGCACTTCGTTCGTACTTCTCAAATCACTCAAAACTGTTACATCTCATGGAAAATTCGGCAACTGTTATCATAGAAAGAAGGGGTGAAATGTTATATCACTGTAAAGGTTACCTTTGGCTGCTCTGCTAACTTTCCTCCCTAGATGTTAAGGATCTTCTGTTCCCACTTGAAAGAGCATAGCATACCATAATTTTGATTTCAATACTGAGGATCAGTGAAAGTCTGATTTGTCGAAAACTTCCACGGCAGTGATCATTCATTGATGCACTTCAGTTTCTTTATGAGGATGAATCTATAACAGAATTTGAAGTCGTTGCGTGTAACTCCTAGCGTTGTCGTTTCTGCTGCCAGTTATGATCCAGTTTTGATTCAAGTGTGTAACTGGAGATCGAAAATGGTTATTTCAAGCGTAGCGGTGGGAACTTTTTCCAGTAGAAAAGGGCTTTTTGTGGTCATGCAATTCCAGTTGACTGGATTCATTAGCTGATGGGTTCCCTTTTAAATGGTGAGAAACATGCTGGATAGCATACAGGAGTGGAGGAGACTTCAAGTGCTCAAATGACTATGGAGAGGGATTAAATCCTGCAATGCAGCACGCCATTATATGCAGCAAGTCTTGCCTTGTGATGTCACAAGAAGTCCAAGTCCAGATGGTAAGCCACACTGTTTGAGTATATTTGAGAATGTGATTAGGGTTGTTTTTAAAATGCTTTTTATTTAGAAATATATTAAAATAATATATTTTTTTATTTTTTAAAAATTATTTTTAATATCAATAAAATAATTTTAAAACATTAAAAAAAATATTAATTTAAAGCAAATAAAAAAAATAAAAAAATTTAAATTTTTTAAAAATATTTTTAAAATAAAAAACAAATAAATTCTTGCTATTAAAAAAAAAAAAAAACCATATCCTAACCAGAAAAACATATTGACAACATCTTGCCTTTCGTCTAGCCCAACCATTTGGAGGATTGAAAAAAGAAAAAGGCCCATTCACTTTGGCAATGATCAATAATATCTTTGCAGTGGCGGTCAAAGTAATTCCCTGCAATAATTAATAATCATCTTGCCTCCGTTTTTTTTTTATTTTTTTGTTAAATTTAGTTTTTTTAATTTTTTTAATATATTTTTAATTAAATTAAACTTTATATTTTTTATCATTCGATATTTAATTTTCAGGTGTTGAGTTTCTTAGTTTAGTTCAGTCTATAATTTAATGGGTTATGAGTTTGAAAGATTAATCCGGGTTTACAAAGTTCACCCGGATTTGTTTGGTTTTTTCTTGTTTTTTTTTTTTGGTTTCATCCACCAATATTATGTTATTTTTATCTATTCACTCTCTAAGTAATTTTTTTGTTGTTTTGAAACTAATAAGGGTTAACTCAAAATTTTTTTTCCTCACCTTTGTTGAATTTAACTTTTTTAAAAGAAATTTTATGTTTTAATTAAATTAAATTAATTATGTGAGAGTAAACATGAGATGTGTGATTCATGGTGTTTTGTTTTTATTTTCTTTTCGGGTTACTGCCCTGATAGTATGTGTAATTTTTTTCGGTTATTAAAATCTTAGATTTTTCTAACTTTTTTTTTAAATATTAATAATACATAATTTTTTTTTATATTAAAAAAATTTAACTTGACTTGACAGTGTAGCATGGCCATTTGCCTAGCTAGCAGGATATATTTTATCTAGATGCCGATTCTGATTAAGACATCCAAGTTCCGTGAATGCTTTTTGGTCACGAAGTTTTCCTTTTATATGCCATGTTCTGGCAAAATTATATATATATATATATATATATATGGTAGAGATTGATTGATTTCAAGTTGGATGAGGGTGACAATAGATGAATAGAAGACACATAATAAATCAGCTTTCTATAATTGTTGTGGAAAATGACCAGATGCTTGATAGAGTTTCAGATTATGATCTAATGTTATATCATTATTATTATTATTATTATTATTATTATTATTATAATATATGCTTGGGATCGAGCATCGATGAGGTTACGGTTGCATCCACGTTTCTAAGTAAAAAATATTATTTGATATTTTAGTTTGGGAACGCGAGTACAACCACCGTAGCTAATTGCGCTGGAACCTTAATTGATTAAGTTGGAACAATGAATGATAAAGTTAATGGAAGGAAAGAAAGGGACATTAGTGATATAAATTAATTTTTGATAACCATAAGATAGACAGTGATTGTTAACTAGGTGGCATGGCCATGAGAAATGAAGAAAAGTCACATGGAGCAGTGCACCACCACATTTTCAAGGCAGATATATAGGGAAGGGAGGGGAGGGGACCTTCTAAAATAAGAGGCAGGCAGAGTACTATCAATATATTTTTCAAACACTTGCTAGCTGGTGGCGCTTTGGTCTTTTCTCCTTTTCTTTGTTTTTTATTTCCTCTCTACAGACTTCCCAGAGCTTGTGTCATGGAGATGAGGTCATGTGCTTGCCTCCATGATGATGCAACAAATCTTTGATCACATGCTTGGCTTTAATTTAACTACAATTAATGGGAAGGTTAAATTTAACCATGAGAAAAGAAGTTTAACCAGTCAGACCTTGAGTTTATTTTCTAGAGATCATCAATTTAAGTTTCACAAACCTCAGGGTTATTGGACACTTACAAACTTAAAGGCCTGTAAAATTAATCGAGGGACGCGCAGGCTGGCTCGAGACACTCCCGTTAATGTAAAAAAAAAAAAAATTATACATTGATTCATGGAATTTCTTAATAATTAATTGAGTTGTAGCTTGCAAGAAACATTACAAGGCATGCAACCAAGATGGCAGAATGATTCCGTGTTTAAGTCAATTAATGCTTCAATCATATTCAAGTAAAGAAAGACTTGATGCATTCTTCGTTGATTATATATATACTCGTATTTAGATGTGAAATTAATTGAAATTCGTGCAAATTAATCCGAATATTTATAATTAACCAAAAAAAAATAATTAAAGATGCGAGAGCCGAGTTGAAGGACCACTTCGAAGCTTTGTTTGGTCTCCACTCCATAGAGAGAGATGTTAATTATAGGCGGCTTGAACTTGGGGGTGAAGTTTTTGGACAACGTGCGGTATAAAATATATAATTTGCAAGAGAGTTAGATTCCAAGTAGATTATTCCTTGAAAATCATGGATTTTCACGTGTTTCAGCAGTGAGCACATTCACCAATGAAGCATGAACATGGGTGCAAAATATGAACACGATACGATGCAATATAATGATATAATTAAAGGCTTATAAAATCTTAGTATATGAGGATACGTTGTTCTTCTTCCAAGTTTATTATATATTATACATTGTATGTCTTAAAAAAACTAGAAATAACACTTCAACTATCAATATAACTAATGATAATATATGATCATTGAATCAAGAAAAGAAAAGAGGTAAAGTGTTAAAATAATTCAAATAAAAAAAAAAACTAGAATTCTCAACAATCTTTTTATTATAAGCGCTTAGAGTTAATTTAAATATAAAAAAATTATATACAGATTAAATTGAAAATATTATTTTACTTTTAATAAATAAATAAATATTATTGAAAAATTAACCATTAAAAAAGCTTTATTTAGTTCAACATTTAATAGTATCGATCTCAACTCTTATATATATATATATATCCATGCCCGTAACACATTCGAACCCTGTCCTTAAAAAATGGAAGAAAAGGCGTAAGAAATAAAAGTTCAACCGAAGATAATTAGATGTCGCCTAATTAAAAAGATGGGGTGGAATGGATGCCATGAGTGAAGGAACGACCGCCGCAGTGCCGCCATGTCTCTTTATTATTGGAATGGAAGTGTGAACTGAAAGAGAAAAGGTTTCACAATTGGCGGCGCTTCCCTCACCACCGTCAACAAATATTTGATTAACCAGCAGTCATAACCACTAATAAATAGAATGAGAGGCAACATTCCATTAACCAACATTTTGAACCCAAGTACTCAAGTAGAAAGGGACTTGGCCTTGATTCGCCTATTTGAATCTTTTAAATATGTTTTTTTTTTCTTAATATGCATTTGAGATTATTAATTGTGGTAGTATAGGTTATAGCGGTTTAATTAAGGGTGTGTTTAGTAATACGTTTCAACTTGTTTTTTTGAAGTGCTTTTTACATGTGTTTTTTCTGATGGTTTTGATATAAAGAATTAAAAAAAAATTATTTTAATATATTTTCAATTGAAAAATACTTTTAAAAAATACTACATCACTAAACACACACTAAATATTAGGTAAAATATATTGTCAAATTAGTTTTATGTTAAGTAAGCTCTTAATTTTTATCTTTATAAATAATTTTCAAAACATTTGTTTTTTAGAATTTTAACCTACATCTCTTCTATTAGTTGTTAAAAAAATTAAAATGAATTGTTAAATGCCTTAAAGGCCGGAGAAAGGATGTTTATTAAATGAAAATAAATAAATAAATAAAAGCATTATAGACATCAATAATATATATAGTAATGTTATAAAATTTATAATTATATATTAAAATTTCTTAGACTTAATGACTCTTGGTTTTTATCTCTTGATTTTCCATGACAATTGGATTTCTAGTTTCCTTTAATGTTCTCATTTCTTCTCCTATAAATAAACTACTTCTCTTGTATTCTAAGAATTGAAAAATATATATAAGAAAACGTATGGAATTCTCTTTTAAGTTTTATTTTGAATATGCATGTACTTACTTGTTCTTTATTTTTTTAACACATTATCAGCACACTGTACTTAATTTATATTGAAATCTTGGCATGCATGAACTCTTATGTTACATGGCTTGTATAAATTCAATGTTTCTTCTTTTCAATATTGTTCATACTTTATGGAATATATTTGGTTATGTAACTTATTTTAATAACTTTTCTTTTCTTTTTATTCATCAAAATTTAAAGTTCCTGAAGAACTAATATTGTAAATTCATGAAGAATTAAATAAAACAAATACAGTTCTTAAAGAACTAGTATTTTTAAAGAACTAAATAAATAGCAGTTATAAAAGACTTTTCCTTTTATATTCATGATTTTATTCAATAAGTTGTTTTTCTTAAGATAATATCAAATCTAACAAAACTTGAATTTACCGCTTTTGATATATATGAGAATTTTTTTTTTGTCATGGATCTTTGATGCTAAGATTCATTTGGAAGTTATGAATCTTGGAGAGACCATCAAAAAAGAAAATAACGCTTTCTTGCAAGATCGTGCCAAAACAATTATTTTTATTCACTACCATCTCCATGAAGGATTAAAAGTTGAATATATCACAATAAAAGATCCTCTTGTTCTGTGGCAAAATCTAAAGGAAAGATATGACCACCAAAAGTTTACCATACTTCCTCAAGTTCATTATGATTGGTTGCACTTAAGGTTGCAAATTTTAAAATTGGTTAGTGAATATAATTAGACTCATTTTAAAATTACCTCACAACTAAAATTGTGTGGTGAAAATATCACAAAATAACAATGCTAGAGGAAACATTTTTACTTTTTAGGCCTCAAATATTATCATGCAGCAACAATATCGAGAATGTAATTTCAAGAGGTATTCGAAACTAATTTCATGTCTTCTTGTGGCTGAATAAAATAATGAGCTTTTGATGAAAAAACATCAGTCCCATCCCACAGGTTCTAAACCATTCCCTGAAGTGAATGGAACCTTTGTTCAAAAGACAAGAAAGAACCAAGGGTATAGATATGAAAAAAAAATGGAAAAGAAAAGGGCAATCCTTCAAAAAGCAACATACCATACCACCAGAAGTGGAGACACAATGAACTCAAACAAGAAAATGATAGGAATTTGAATAAACATTAAGATAAGTGTCATAGGTGTGGTATGCATGGTCATTCATCTCGCACTTGTCGCACACTAAAACATCTTACATATTTATATCAAGCCTTTTTGAAACAAAATGCAGTTGAGACTAATTTTATTCATAAAGAAGATCTTGAAGGTTATAATGCTTATCTTGATGTTAATACTTATCTTGATGTTTATGATTTCTTTGAAAACTGAGATAAAACAGATAATATGCTTAGTGGTGGAATCCTTGGGGATGATTAGTATTTTTTTTTAATTTGTATTAGGATATTTACCTTATTATATTTTCAATAAATAATGTCAATTTTATTTCAATTAAATAATAAACTTTAATTATATTTTGAATAGAGACATGACTTTTCATAATGAAGATTTATGTCTGGCAGACAATACAACAATGCACACAATTCTCAAGGAAAAAAATACTTTGAATATTTGACATTAACCAAAGCTAATGTCACTACAATATGAGATCTAATAGACATATGATTAAAGGCTCTTGAAGAGCTAATATTTTGTTATCAAATAACACATAACTTGGCATTAAAGATGTATTATATTCATTTGAGTCCATAAGAAATTTATTTAGTTTTAAAGATACATGTGCTAATGGTTATTATATTGAAACAATAGATGAAGACAAAAAAGAATATATTTATATTATTTCACATATTTCAGGCTAGAAGATTGTATTTGAAAAATTACATGCTTTCTCTTCTGAAATTTATTATACGATCATGAAATCTATTGAAACAAATGTTACGATACACCAGAAGTGTTTCGACCAAGAAATATTTATGCTTTGGCATGATCGACTTGGATATCTGGGATCAATAATGATGTGATAAATTATTGAAAACTCACATGGTTAGCCTTTAAAGAACTTGAAGATTCTTTTACCAAGTAAAAATCTATGCATTGCTTGTTCTCAAGGTAAATTAATTACCAAACTATCTCTTTCAAAGGTTGTTATAGAATCACCATCTTTTTTCAAAAGAATTCAAGGAGATATATGTGGATCTATTTATCCACCATGCAGACCTTTCAGATATTTTATGGTATTGATTGATGCATCAAGTAAATGGTCACATGTTTGTTTACTTTCTAGTTGAAATGATGCATTTGATAGATTAATAGCACGGATTATCAGATTATGGATGCAATTTCCTGATTATCCAATCAAGAAAATTCTATTGGACAATGTTGGTGAGTTTACTTCTCAAGCATTTGATACTTTTTGCACTTCTATTGGAATTAATGTTGAACATCCTATTGCCCATTTACATACTTAAAATGGTCTCGCAAAATTGCCAGACCATTACTTATGAAATCAAAATTACCTACATATGTTTGGGGACATGTTATATTACATATTGCATCATTGGTTAGAATTAGACTAAGTGCTTACCATAAATATTCTCCTTTGCAACTTGTTTTTTGTATACCACCAAATATATTTCATTTATGAACTTTTGGTTGTGCGGTTGTTGTGCCTATAACACCCCCACAAAGGACTAAAATGGTTCCACAACATAGAATAGGAATTTATGATGATTTTGATTCTCTATCTATTATTAGATTCCTTGAACCTTTATCTGATGATGTTTTTAAGTCATGTTTTGAAGATTGTCATTTTGATGAGAGCATTTTCCCATCATTAGGGAAAGAAAAGTTAGTGCTTGAAGCACGACAAAAAATTATTTGAAATAACTTGAAGTTATCTCATTTTGATCCAAGGACAAATCAATGTGAATTTGAAGTTCAAAAGATAATTCATTTACAAAATATTGCAAATCAATTACAGGATGTTATCAACAGCAGTGAAAAGATGATTAAATCTCATATTCTAGCTGCAAATGCTCCATGTAAAATTGAAATTCCTGAAGGAAAAAAGGGCAACATAGTAGCAAATGAATCTATACCACGCCTGAAGCGCGAAAGACCCTTTGGTGCTAAGGAGAAAAATCCTAGAAAATAAAAATTACAACAAATAGATGATGATACTTTTGAAGATTTCTTATCCATAAAACAGACAATAAATATTATATCAAAATCATCTCCTAATATTGATCTTCCTGAAGAGGCATCTCTTGAAGAGATATAGGTACCTGGAAATAATGAGATCTTCATAAACTATGTTTACACATGAGAGATTTTAGATCGAAATAAAATTATCATAAAGGTTGCTTTTGGCATCACCAAAAGTGATGATGAAATTGAACCACAAACTATTGAAGAATGTCGACATAGAAATGATTAGCCAATGTGGAAAGAAGCAATCCAAACAGAGTTAAACTCACTTAAAAAACGTGAAGTATTTGGACCTGTAGTTCATACACCTAAAAGTGTTATGCCCGTTGAATAGAAGTGGGTTTTCATTAGAAAATGAAATGAGAACAATGAAATTATTCGATACAAGGCACAACTTATGGCGCAAGGTTTCTTACAAAGACCTGACATTGATTATAAGGAAATTTATTCTCCGGTTATGGTTGCAATCACTTTCAAATTTTTGATTGTTTTAGTAGTCTCAAAAACTTTAGATAGGCTTTTAATGAATGTAGTTACAACATATCTATAAGGATCATTAGATAAAGATATTCATATAAAAATCACTGAAGAATTCAAAATGTCTGAAGCCTTTTATGATAACCTAGAAGTGTTTATTCTATTAAACTACAAAAATATTTTTATAGGTTGAAGCAATTTGATCGAATATGGTATAATCGTCTTAATGAATACCTTCTAGAAAAATGGTTTGAAAATAATAAGATTTATCCATGTATTTTTATTAAGAAAACTACATACGAATTTGCTATTATTGCAGTATATGTTGATGATTTAAATCTTATTGGTACTCTTGAAGAGCTCATAAAAACTTCTACCTATTTGAAAGATGAATTTGAGATGAAAGATCCCGTAATTTTTTTTTCTTGGTTTATAGATTGAACATCTTTCAAATGGAATATTTGTCCATCAATCGATGTATACATAAAAAGTCTTGAAGCACTTTTACATGGATAATGTTCATCCTTTAAGTACACGTATGGTTGTTCGATCACTTGATGAGAAGAAAGATCCTTTTTGACCGTTTGAAGAGGATGAGGAAATTCTTGGTCCAAAAGTACCATATCTTAGTGTTATTGAAGCACTTATGTATCTTGCAAATTATACAAGACCAGATATAGCTTATGCGGTCAATTTATTGGCAAGATACAATTTCACTCCCACAAAAAAACATTGGAATTACTAAAATGAGGTTATTTTATAGTGGATCAAATTCACAATTGATTGGATATACAAATGCATGTTATATCACAAACAAGTTATCTATTTACCTATGGAAGTACTACAATTTCTTGGAGATCTGTCAAACAAACATTAGTGGCTAATTCATCAAATAGAAATTATTGCAATCCGTGAAGCAAGTCGAGAATGTATATAGCTAAGGTCAATTATCCAGCACATAAAAGAAAAATATGGATTGTCAACCATTGAAGATAGTTCCTCAATATTGTTTGAAGATAATGTTGTATACATCACTCAACTTAGAGGAGGCTAAATTAAATGAGACAAAACAAAACATATCTCACCAAAGTTTTTTTATACTCATGAGTTTCAACAAAAATGTTATAATGAGATATATTTTGAGTCCAGGGTCATTCAAGAAGGAGAAGTGTTATTCAAGGTCAGACATATTTTGAGTACATAATCTTAATTATTTATTTATTTGATGAAAAGAGATTTCTTGAACCATTTTGTGCGACGTCTACAACTGAAGAATTAAGATTCTGTCCCTGAAATACGCAATATATGAAAGAGAAGTGGTCTGGATCCTAGAAGGCAAGTCTTAGTCGCAAGGAGAAAGATCAAATCCTGCAGTGAAGAGGAGCCATATGCATGAACGCACACTATTGGTGCCGAGACGAACATCATCAAGGACATGGGAATCAAATGCATACACACTTACCAACTCCATGGTGAACCACAGCCAAACATGCCACCGTTGTCGCTGCAACCCCACGTTAGGGCCGGCCCCGTCAAGTCTTCGCACGTCATCTCTCTTTCTGCTTGAGGTGCTTGTGCTCTTGGCAGCCGACTCTTTTTCTCTCTTTCATTATCACACAAGATAGGGATATCCTCCTTTTCATTTTCCACACAAGAGAACAAAATTATTAGCTAGTGTTGTCAAAGAATAGATAACGACACTAGTGGCTCAAACTTAGGGTGATATGCGTTCAATGGCAATAGAGGATCCTCCTAGAGACAGCGGAGGGGCATGCAAATTGCAGCAGCTACTACGATATCTTTCTTCTTTTTTTTAATAAAAAATAAAAATGGGACAAATGTGGGCGGAAACTGGAGAGGGACGTACCATATGGGCGGTTCAAGGAGGAGTAGTGGCTTCCATTAATTGCTTGGGCTGTCCCTTTAACTATTTCCAAAGATAATCATTGAGCTTGACTATGAATGATGTTTAAGTTTACATAATTTTTATGTTATAAAGTATGATTGATAAATATATTTTATTTATTTTTGAAGTTTTTTTTTTTTTTTGGTTAGGGGCCGGGAGGTCTTGAATTATTGTTCAAGTTATTGATATGTTCTGGCTGACAAGTATAAAAAGAATTTATTTATTGTGAGCCGATGCCATTATACAAGGGTTTATTTTTCATGGCTTGATAGTAGCATAGCAATGTTTAGTGATAGAAATTAATGGAAGGTGATGAGGTTTACTGAGAACCCACAAGGATGATGTTATTGTTGGAAATTTATTTTAATTAAATAAATTATAGGTGAATAAAAAATAAATTTTAAAGAATCTTTGGTTTTCATATTTAAATAACTATTGGTTTTCTAGATTTAATTCTTGATTTACAGTGGCTAATTAAAGGTTGATAATAGTGAGAATTAATTTTTATTAATTCTTTAACTTTTTAGTTTTCAAATTTCACTATAAAGAGGAGGGGGTGAAGGAAGAGTTTCTTGTTATCACTCATTTTTTACCTCTATTTTCAACATATTTTTTTAAAAAAATTGCAGATATGCCAAAATTCACAGAAAATATGTTTTTGACATGATTTGACCAATTTCTAACCATTTTGCGTATTGTTTTTGTATTGAATTTATTTTCAAAAATAAATAAAATAATTCAGAAGAAAAGAGATGAGAAGAAAAAATCAATCAAATAAATTTTTTTAGTAATTAAAATGTAATTTAAAAAAAACACAAGGACTGATTCATTTTTAAAATAATAATTGTAAAAAAAAAGAGAAAAATAAAATTAGCTTAAAAGGAAGGACACTCTAAAAAAATCTAAAAAGTAAAAAAAACATTCTAGAGAAATCTAAAAAGTAAAAGGGAATCTTTAGAAAAGTCTAGAAAGTGGAAGGGTTGAGAATACTATAAATAGTCACTACACTCCAAAAAAAGAAGATAAAAAGATCCCAAAGACAACAACAAAAAAACATAAAAACATTCTCTCTTATCCCTCCCCACACACCCTATACACTCCAAAAATCTTTTTTTTTTAAAAAATAAAAATAAAAACAAACACACAAGCCCTGTGACCTTCCTATGAGAAAAAAGACCAAAATAATCACACTCATTCAAAGTCCAACCACCATCTCCCACCGTACTAGCCTCCACACCAAGAATCCTTACTAGCAACTAGCAATAAACTTTATCAGCGTCTCTCTCACAACAACACCAACAACCATAATTTTTTCTCTAAACAATGGTCACGACCTCTTCCCAATCACGACTGAGAGCCACCTCAATAGCAACAAAGTCTCTAAATCGTGAACTCCGGCCACAACACAACACCAGATCAATTAATGTTTTGTTCTTCCACAAGCTGATGCCGACAGCCATACCTAAAGCCAACAGTAATAGTGAAAGAAGACAGTGAAAACCACTAGAGAGAGAGATCGAGAAGAAAATGATAGAGAGGACCAAATCATCAACTAAGCATATTGTCTTTCTCATATGTTTATTTACCTCACTACTAATCCAGGAGTGAAGATGAGACAAATGAGCTTTGGATCAACCAACTCATAAACCTCCAGTAACAGCGACGCGTGAATCTATGCGTTGGTAGTTGCATGGTTACACGTTCCACCACCATTCCAGCAAACCTCCAGCCTTGATCTCAATAGATCTTGGACACGCCAAACATCTTGAAAGATCGATTCGTAAACTCAAATATTTTTTTTAAATTGCGAAAATATTGTGAAATTTGAGACAAAATACTCATTGTTGTGCATAATGTTTGGATTGTTTGGACATTATTGACTTGGATTGATGTGTGTTTGTGATTTGAGATGATTTTTATGAATATTGGATTGGGCATGAATATTATGAGATTTTATTTTGAATGAATGGAATTATTATGTTATGGGCTTGTTAAATTTGTTGAGTATTTGATTTGATTTGTTTTAATATGATTGAATATGGACTGATTAATTTTGATTTTGTCTGTTGGTTGGGTGGATAAGATAAGATGATTGAATATAGCCATAAACTTTGAATTTGAGAATTTTTAGATCATTGTGAAAAATCTTAAGATGAACATTATATGGAGCAATTATTTTTCTAAATTTTTTTTGTTAACAATAATAATTGATTAATCTACCCAATATGGTATGGTCTAACCTTAGGCTCTGTCTATCGGATGTTGATTTTTTTAATAAAATAAAATAAATAAAATATGGTTTTAAAGGTAATAAAGAAAATAAAAGACTGACGAAAAAATAATAGTAATAAAAAATTGTAATAAAATCATCCTTGTATTAATTGTTTATATTAGTTGTTAACTGACCGAAGATGAAATAATCTTAAATTAGATCCTGTCTTTTAGATGGTGGTTATCGAATAACAATATTAATTAATTCTTGATCGGTGAATTAATTGTTTCTATTAATTATTGATTGACCCAACATGGTAGGGCGCAATATTGGATCATGTTCTTTGGATGTCAATAATTGAATAATAGTACCAATTAATACATGATCTATAGTATATTAATCAATAAAATTTTCAGTCACCCTATAACCATTTTAATCTTTACAAATTCAATTCATTGTCCTTATCATTTATAAAGTAGCCCAAAATGGTATGGTCTAATAGGGGGCCATATTCTTTGGACGCTAATTAATAGATAATATTTATTTTTCAACTTGCAATAAACCTATTATACAAGTGTCCTTATCATTTCTAAATAACCCTGGATGATGAGGTCCAATAGCAGGCTTTGTCCTTTGGACGTTGTTTTGTGAAAGACAATAATACCTTGAATAATATACGTTCCAATTTAGGCAAACAACCAACAATGTACCTTAATTTAGGTAAGATGTATATGGTAATATCTATCTTTCCTATTACATAACTAGTCTATTATCCAAAACCTTTGAATACTAGTTGGGGTTTCTAGTTACTATAAAATTAGGTGTCGAGTTATTTTTTCTATTTTACCCCTTTTACTTGTTACCTCGCCTTGATGTCCACATGTAGCATTTCTAACTAGAATTTCATAGATTTTTCCACTCTTTCCCACTTCATTTTGAGTGTTTACATTCTCTTTTATGTTTTAGTTTTCCTTCCAAATCTAGAGTTTATGTTTATCTTGTTGAAAGATATTTGAGTTTCATATTTTTTTTATATGCATCCAAACCAAAGTGTTGTTGTTGGAATCTTGAGAGTCATATTCCAAGTATCATTTTTTGTTTTAATTTAAGCATATATATTTTTATTATCAGTATGCAAGCTAGGAACTTAAATTAATATCATTTGTAAGTTTGGATATATGCTTAGCATGTATGGTGGTATTATCCAAATATAATACCACCATACATGTTATTTTTGTATACATATTGTAAGTGAAATAATGACATGCCCAAACCTAACAGATGACTTACATAAGGTCTTTTTTACTCAATAGTGACCTACTAACTATTATAGGTTGTTATCTTAAATAATCGTTGATGAAATATTTTATCGGTGATTAGGCAAAAGTTTATTGGTATTTTCATTGCCGATAGAAAATCGTTGGCGGAAAGTGTCTTATCAGAGGTTTGTTTTATATATTCAAACTTATAATTAATATAATTCAAAGTCCTAACATGCATATTAATAATAAAAACATATATGCTTAAATTAAAATAAAAGAATGTACGTACTTGTTAAAACACTTTAAAGTAATACGACTTTTGTTATTGTCAATGATGAATTCTTTGTTTTTAAAACATTATTGCTCTCTACTTGTATAACTAGGATGTTTATAATATGCCTTCCAAAATTCCAATAACATCACCTTGGTTTAGATGCACTTCTAAACAAGGTTTTTGAACCAAAGAATATGAAACTCAAATATCTCTTAACAAGATAAATCTAAGCTCTAAATTTGAAGGGGAAAATAAAGTATTAAAGAGAATAAAAACACAAAAAATAAGGTGAGAAATAGTGCGGAAAAATCTAAAAATTTCTAGTTAGAAACTCTTTCTTCACCCTTTTTTTATTATTATTGTGAATCTTGGAAGCTAAAAGGTTGAAGAATTTATAAGAATCAATTTTTACTATTATTAACCTTTGATTAGCCACCATAAATTAAGAATTAAATCTAGAAAAATCAAGGGTACTTTGATTAGAAAAACCAAGGGTTTTTTAGATTAATTTCACATTCACCCATAATTTGTTTAATTAAAACAAATTTCCAACAATCCCTTATTTGAATGGAAATTATCTCATTAGTTTGAAAACAGCTCAAGGATTTGTTGAGAGATACTGATATGGTAGATTACTATATCAGGATAGATAATTTTTTGCTTTGAACCTTCCTTAGTGAAATCCTATCAGATTTACTTGACTTAATAGCGAACGTGTTGTCTTGAACTATTCAATCTCTATATAAACCATGACAATAGTAATCACATAGTTCTCTACCTAGATATTTTCTTTGGTTATTACTGTTATATTCATTTTAGCTCTGAACAACTCTTGGGTTCATGAGTGCTTTAAAAAATTCATCCTTTATTGAAATTCTCAAATAAATGTTCATATTTCTCACTCATATAGATGGTTTTTTTATTAAAAGTATTATGTTATAACTCACTTAGTGTAGCAAAATATAGAAATTAGTAAGAGCTCAGCTCATCCTTTATTACACTGCAGCTAGCACTTATTTTATCATAGGAGTAAGCAAGAAATAATAATTTTCTAGTGCTACCGAGAATGTTATATGACTTATTTTCCATTTGAATCTAGATTTTAGGATCTCCAATCAGCTAGGTATAGTTACCATCATTACACTCTTTCATCTTTTAAAGGCTTTAAACTCATTTCTCTCGATGAATTATACATAAACTCTCTCGTCAAACCCTTTCAAGTTTCTCACCATACACCATAAAAGGTGATGATAGAATCTTGTCGAAGCAGCATTGGTTGACGTAACCAAATCTTGAATAGAAGGAGTAGAAGACATGATATAATCTATAAATAACAATAGCCAACAATATTTATAAATAAATATTTTATCTCCACAATAAGCAAGTATTACAATAAAAACTTGTAAAAGAGCAGTTTTTTGAATAAAAAAATATTTAAACTATGTAAGATAAAACCCACAATCATTTCTTTTCTTGGATTATTATGTTAAGCCTTATTTTATTCACTGAGATTTATTTAATTATCATTATTTCACTTACAAATTATATTGTATACAAAAATAGTAAAATAATGATACTTGGAAATAATGATACTATTTTTGTATACAATATGTATGGTGAAATATGTATAGTAAAATAGTAACTTAAATTAAAATAATGATACTATTTTTGTATACAATATAATTTGTAAGTGAAATAATGATAATTAAATAAATCTCAGTGAATAAAATAAGGCTTTATAAATTAATTATAAATGATAAGGACAATGAATTGAATTTGTAAAGATTAAAATGGTTATAGGGTGACTGAAAATTTTATTGATTAATATCCTATAGATCATGTATTAATTGGTACTATTATTCAATTATTGACATCCAAAGAACATGATCCAATATTGCGCCCTACCATCTTGGGTCAATCAATAATTAATAGAAACAATTAATTCACCGATCAAGAATTAATTAATATTGTTATTCGATAACCACCATCTAAAAGACAGGATCTAATTTAAGATTATTTCATCTTCGGTCAGTTAACAACTAATGAAAACAATTAATACAAGGATGATTTTATTACAATTTTTTTATTACTATTATTTTTTGAATATATAAAACAAACCTCTGATAAGACACTTTCCGCCAACGATTTTCTATCGGCAATGAAAATACCAATAAACTTTTGCCTAATCACCGATAAAATATTTTGTCAATAATTATTTAAGATAATAGCCCACAATAGTTAGTAGGTCACTATTGAGTAAAAAAAGACCTTATGTAAGTCATATGTTAGGTTTGGGCATGTCATAACGCTACTAATTATAGCAAAAAAAAAGTGTGAATATGAATCAATGCTTTAGAAACAATGAAAATGATCACCTCCAGAGTATGATGAATGCCATTAATCTCATTAACCTTCACATATATAAAGAAGATAGAAAAATATGGAGTTTAGATGGTAAAGGCTACTACGTTGTTAAGTTGTGTTCTACTATCTTTGTGATAGAATCATTTACTCGGGTTTGAAGGCATACAATGCCGTCATTTGGAATGATGTTTCTCTTTAAAAAACTGATTTTTTCTTTGGTTAGCTATGCACAATAGGTTATGCACCTTCTCCTTTTTTATTAGAAGGAAAATTCTCACAATGCAGGGAGATATATGTATTTTTTGTATTTTTGAGTAAAAAATAATAACTCACATCCTTTTTCATTGTTTAGTGTCTTAGAGATTCTGGAATAAAATAGTTGGCTAGTGAGGACTTTCATGGTGCACCCTTTTTTCCTTTGGTGATTTTTTTCATCAATTGTAAGGAATGATTAAAGGAAAGTTTCAGCAAAAGGTTTGGCAAGTACTCTTCTATGGAATAGTATGGATTATCTAGCAGAGAACAAATTCATATTTGATGTAATTATATTGGATTAGGATTATGTTTTTTGCTTTTTATTTCACAATGTTGCATCTTGGATTTGTTCATCTAATCCTAGTTTTGTTTATGCTAGTATGGATTTGTTTCCAACTAGTCCTTGTTGGAAACAAATTAAGTCATGAATTGAAGGATTTATTGAATATTGTTCTACCAGATTAAGTCATGATTTCAATTTCTATTTGAAGTTCCTATATGTTGAACTTTTATTTCATGTGTATGTTATGCCACTTGCAAGGGTAAGAGGATAAAACAAAAGGAGGTTAGGTAAAAACAGTAGTAATTATTTGAACTCATCCACGCATTATAAACATGGACTAAATCTTTAAGCAAAAAAAGAGAGAGAGATTTAGTGGCCCAAACAATTTATTAAAATCTATGAGAAAAAAATAGATTAAGAACCTTGACCACTCACCGCCCCGCAACCTAACCTATGAATTTTCCTGTCCACTGGAAGCGCAATAGAGCACAGATCATCATGACATAACTACAAAAACACTCTTCTTTTTTTTTTATCAGAAACCAAATGATGCTCCTGTGAGTGGTTTGTGCTCCCTCTACTTTAATTCCCACGATCTGGGAGGTCTTAAGAAGACACTCCCACTACCCTTTTGATATTTAACACCATGTATAAAGCAGAAAGTGATGGCGGGCCTCTAATTAATTTGGCACTTAACAAGAATTCTAGATATTCTTCAATCTCCGGCAACCTTTCGAAAAACCAAAGAGCAACAACGTTCGCTTCTGGCCACAGAACCACTTTCGAATTCTCATCCCCACCACTCGATCTTTACGACGTGTGTGTATTTGATATTAATGGGGTAGTTTTCGCATCTGCGATTCGAAAAGAAAGTTTGAATTCTAATCTCTTTTATCAAAATTGTAGCAGAGAGTTTTTATCCATGTATACAGATTATAATTCATTAGTTATTCCAGATAAATCTGAAAAAAACCAGAGGTTTCTTGTCCTTAAACCTGTGAGGAGCTCAGCACACCACAATTAATTTCTATATGTCCATATTCAACCGGCCAATTCGAGTGGAATTCGATATGTGGCCTAGCTACCTCCAAAGACAGAATCCATATAGGATTTGGTGAAATTCAGTGGCCCCATCAAACCTTGAAGCCCCTGCACAACACCAAAGCGCAACGAGAGATAATCCCAAATATTAACCACGTCTTGAGAAGAAGAAAAGACATTAGGCATAATTCATGTAAATCAAATCATATCATAAGAAATTTTATAATTATTTTATTCATGTGGGACCTCTCTCAAAGAACCATTTCGACCAAATAACTGAAACTTTTAGGTAATGTTTCAAAATATAATTTATATTATTCTCCAATACACTTCCTCAAGTGAAAGTCCTTTGAACTTAAAACTTGCACAAGCTATCATTAATTTTTATCAAATAAATAAGGATAGTGAGATTGAAACTCGTGACCGCTTGGTCATCAAGACTCTAATACCATATCAAAGAATCATCTCAATCTAATAACTTAAACCATTAGGTAATATTTCAAGATATAATTTATATTATTCTCCAACAAATCAAAGAATTATCAATTATAATAAACTAAGTTAGATCATTCCCTAAATGACGACGACCTAAAGGCCATGAGACTTTTTTTTTTAGAAAAAAAAAAGAAGAAGAAGCAAAAGGGACCGGCCTAGCCTCCATGTGCAGATATAAATACATGTGGTGCTTTACAGAGCTCTCTCATCTTCCTGGAACCTCGCATAGCTGTAGCAACACCGAGCAGCAAAATCATAGTGTTGGTGCCCACCATTCAATTTATAATAACTTGCTGTCTTTTTCATCCTTTGTTACTGTTTTTAATTAGTAACATGGATACAAAAGTAATTTCCTCTGGCGTCCATTACACGAACTTGCCGGCTAGCTATGTTAGGCCGGAATCTGAGCGTCCCAGGCTGTCGGAAGTTTCAACGTGCGAAGATGTTCCGGTTATAGATTTAGGTTGTCAGGATAGGAACCAAATTGTCCAACAAGTTGGTGATGCCTGCGAGCACTATGGCTTTTTCCAGGTAAGCCCACTTTCTATAACTTCTTGCTTCATATATATATATATATATATATATATATATATATATACACAGCTAGCTTCTTGATTTCGCTACGATGATTAGATGCAGTAGTAATATATAGAGGTATATATAAAGAATGTTCTTCTGGTTTCTTAATGCCAGGTGATCAATCATGGAGTGTCCTTGGAAGCGGTGGAGAAAATGTTAGGAGTGGCCCATGATTTCTTCAGCTTGCCGGTTGAGGAGAAGCTGAAGCTGTACTCAGATGACCCATCAAAGACAATGAGACTTTCTACAAGTTTTAATGTGAATAAGGAAAAGGTCCACAACTGGAGGGATTATCTTAGACTCCATTGCTACCCTCTTGACAAATATGTGCCTGAGTGGCCTTCTAATCCTCCTCCTTTCAAGTAAGTACTCCCTCCTTCTCCTCCTCCTCCCTCTCTTTCTCCACATACTCACACAGTAGAGTAGATCCACATACATGGAGAGCTATGATTCAGACACCCTAGGTGCATGCACTAGAGGTGCCTGGATTGATCTGCCACGTCCCTTTCTGTAATAATATTTGTCATTTCTTTTTCATTGTTAGCATTTATTAGCGAAAACGTACCTCAAAAAATCTTTCTTGAACAAGTAAGACTAAAATTTTAACCCATTTTATTTAATATATTTTCCAATAACATATATATATATATATATATATATATAAATTATAATGAAACAAAATATACATATATTAAATATAATATAACCGATTCATAACTGAAAAAGACCGTAATTCAGATATCATATCTTATTCTACGAGAACATTCTAAAGATATTTCTTTTTAATTTATAGTTATAAAATCATAGGAATTATATAGTTAAGGTATAATATTAATTTTGAATACTATCTATCATTTAAAATATTTTATTTGCATGAAGATTTTAAAATTTCTCATTATCTTGAAATAAAAAAAGAAAACCTAGAGAGAAACATATGGTTAGGGTTTGAATTTAGGTTAGACTTTTCTTAATGAAATCCCCACTTGCAATTAAAAATAAAAGAAATAAACAAACTTATTATAATAATTAATGAACTCAACTTGGTATTGTTGCGTGTAAATTTATGTGCAATTCAATTAAAAGCATCGTGAAGAGTTTTGTTTTTTATTTAAAAATATATTAAAATAATATTTTTTAAATTTCAATAAAAACACAATAAATTAAACTCAATACCAAATAACCCTCGGAAACTCTGGGTTGCACAGAGGATGTGATCATTCCAAGTATAAAATTCATTTTCCAGCAGCTAGATTAAATGAAGATCTTGTCAAAAACATCTTTTCAAGGAGGAGGAGTCGATACTCTCTACTGTAGAAAATAGAAATCTCTCCGAAATATTCACGATAAAAATATGAACAGTAGCATTAAAATCCAAAACAAAAGGTGTGGTGGCTAACATCGTACTATATATGGAATGGATGGATAGATCCTAGTCCTACTGGCCCAGAAAACCTGCCTTTCCTTCGTCGCAAGAGCAAGAAGGGTGTTTGGTTTTGATCAAGTTAAATTTAACCAGGAAAAGTCAACTCTCCCACTCGTCAAGTCATCACTCCAAATAATCTTCCTGTCGCCCAGAAAAAAATAAATAGAAAAATTATGTGGTCCTGACGAGGAAGTCGATGGGCACGTGAGCACATGCAGCTCGAAAGAGGAGGATTCATTCGATCTGTAGCCGTACTTCTCTGCATCTCTTGCGAGCTAACTTGGCCTTCTGCTCATAAATTCTGGGATTTTTCACACACACTTGACCACATATGGATCAAAGCAATTGATTCATTTTGTCTACATTGTAGTTTTTGCATTAGCCATTGAAAATTATTCCGCACTATTATTCAATCAAGTTCAACATATTAAATTTCATACTTTATATTATTTGACTTCTTACTTAACTTTTATATATATATACATGTATGAATGTATGTTAGTCGTTGTTTTATAAAGTACATTTTACTTAAAAATACATGAAAATAATATATTTTTTTATTTTTAAAAAATTATTTTTGAAATCAACGCATCAAAATGATCCAAAAATATTAAAAAAATATTAATTTAAAATAAAAAATATTTAGATATTTTTAAAAATACATTTTAAACGTAAAAACAAACACAAATCTTTTTTTTTTTCAAGATTATTGATTGAGTTTTGAATATTTCATCTACAAAATAAATCTAAGTCTTAGAGTTTACTTTACTTTTTTATATCAATACGTGGCTCATTTTATTTATTCAATTAATTGTTTGAAGTGCCAAAAATCAAATAAAAACAAAATAATCTCCTTCAATTATGTTTAGTTGCATGTATAAAATATTGCTATCTAATTCGATGCACATCAACATGCCATGTGCAAAACTTACACTACAACATTATTTAATAATAGGATTCTAGCAGCCAATGGAGTGTTTAGGCCATCTTTTAAACATTAATAAAATACATACATATATATATATATATATATATATATATATATATATATATATATATTAGAACAAGCACATGATATATAGGACCAACAATTATTTAAAATCAAAACAGTATTATCACGAATTATTAAAACCTCAACAACAAAGTCTACCGACTCTTCTCGCACATTATAATTGTAATTATTGATTCTATATATGTTCTTAGTTTTTTTCAATATAAAAACTTAAAAAATTTAGAGAATTAAATAATACTCTAAAAAGAAAGCTTCCCTATATATTTTTTCATTTTGTTTTTTTCTTTTCGTTTTAGTTTTTTCCCCTTTTTTTTAGGTTTTTACATTTTTTTTTCCAAGATTGTCTTCTTCTTTTTTTTTTGTTATTTTTTTTATTCTTCTTTATTTTTGTGTTTTTTTTCAAAATTATATTTTTCAAATCTTTTTTAATATTAAATTGATTGAGAATTTTGCTTCATAGTTTTTTCTTTAAAACACTGTAAATTGCTACAATGTTTCCTCACATGATTTTTGTTTTGCTACAGTGTTTCCCCACATATTTTTCTTTCAAAATTATCTTTGTCGATTTTTTTTAATATTGAGCTGGTTAAGAATTTAGCTTTAACTTTCCCTACATGTTTTTTTTCCCTTTGTTTTTCTATTTTTTTGTTTTTTTTCCAAAATTTTCTTCTTCTTTTTATTTTTTATTTTTTTCAGAATTTTTTTATTCATTTTATTTTTTTAATATTGAGCTGGTTGAGAATTTAACTTTGTAGTTTTTTTCTTTAAAACATTGTGGATTGCTACAGTGTTTCTACATGACTTTTTTTCTTATGATTTTTTTGTTTTTTTCTATAATTGTTTTTATCGATTCTATTTTTTTTCTTCATATTGAGCTGGTTGAGAATTTAGCTTCATAGTTTTTTTATTTAAAACATTGTGGATTGCTGCAGTGTTCCCTACATGATTTTTTTCTTAAATTATCTTCATCGATTTTATTATTTTTAATATTGAGCTGGTTGGGAATTACAACTGTAGATTTCCTAATGAAACACCATAGATTGCTACAGTGTTTCAATGCATGGGTTTTTTTTTCTTTTTTTTGTTATGATTTTTTTTAAATTATCTTTGTCAATTTTATTTTTTTAATATTAAACTGGTTGATAATGTAGCTTGATAGTTTTTTTCTTAAAAATATTATGAATTAAAATAATTTTTCTCCATGTAATTTTTTATATATATAATTTTTTTCACAAACCATGGTATCTAATATTCAATTAGAGGGAGAAGAATTAATGCTGCCATCATCACTAATGCCTACCGGTTTGCATGCTATGTACAATAATTTGCTCTTAGTTCCACTACCATAGTCTCCTACTACCATAGTATCGTCACTACTGTATTTAAATCGTGGGTGCTGACGCCCGCATGCTCTGGACTCCGAAGACTTTCTGTCTTTTATGCAACTTGGTGTCAGAAACTTGGCATGGTGGATCCAAAAGTTAGTGTGGTTCGATACGCTCCTTGGATTACGTGAAGGTTTTGATTTTTGTTTTATCTTATTTTTTTATGTTTAAAATGAATTTTAAAAATAAAAAAATATTATTTTAATATATTTCTAAATAAAAACCATACTAAATACATGTGGCTGTGAAATTGCAATCCGTGTGATGTAAAAGAAGGAGACTTTAAAATACTATGGTGGGCAATTATTTTGTAATCCAACGGTCATCGACACTTTTTTCTTTTTTTTTAAATCTCGTACACATAAGATAAGGTTGTCTTAGCTAGGTGGAATATGATGTCATGCCCTCACGTTGTCGTGACGTAACAGAACTGATCCATCCATGATTGATTGGCCTTGTGATGAGGTAGAAGAATCTCTTCTCACTGAATTATTCCCTAGTCCTTGGATTTTGACACGTTATAACATAGTCCTTCATGCTTGAAGACTTTCGTACTCTGTGTGACCATCATTGTCTTGTTAAGACGTTTTGGTATTTCTACCCTAATAAAGGCTGACAAGAGTCAAAATAGATTTGAAAAAGAAGAGGGACTAAGCTGTAACGAGTTAAGAAAACCCAGGATCAAAGCATGATTTATTCAAATCTATTACAGTTTAATAGGGTAGGGCCGTTTGCAAAAAGTCACGGTTATTAGATAGCCCTCTTCGAGAAAGATGATGCTTGCACATGACACGGTCGGTGTTGGAGCAGTCTATTTTAGGGCTTTATTAGTCAAATTTAATCACGGCTCTCTGTCCGTCGGGGCACCGGCAGAGTGTATTTATATGCTCATGTTTATCGATGAGATAAATAATAGTAAAATCTAGAATCAGGCTGTAGACTTCCCAAGATCAGTGTGAATATTTTAACTTCTAATCAATAAATCATAGAAACAACTTGCACGAAAATGTCAAAAAAGTAAGGAAGTAGGTTCAGCTTGAAGATTGGCCAAGAGAAGGAATAGCCGTATCGTTTCACAATCCAATAGCATTGATGCCATTAATTTGGATAGGGCCAGTGATGTGGCTGAAGTAAAGCAGGGAGTCATGTCTCCTTCTCCTGCTGTACAATTAATAGACTTTTCTTTGCTTCTTTGAACAAATAGATAATTATTAAGAATTCGGTGGTGGATGATTCTGAACGCAAACTCAGTTTCATCGTTTTTTGGGAGACGCGATGACAATTATTGTAGAAACATTGTCGGGGCAGTTGATGTTGCATCTTGATGTATTCCTGCATTTGGGGCTAAAAGTCTTGCCTGCATCAAGACTTTCTTCCATTTTTTAAGTGGGAATCTTCTCGTATTCTCATTAGATAATTCGGAGGCAATGACAAAGAGATGACTCAACTTTCACGCCGAATCCACTAGCTGTATAATCATCTTTCATGTAGTCGATTCATTCCTTCAGCTAATTAGTTCTGGACACAAATTTCAAAATTTCCCGTGCACACTCATGCATCCTTCCGAAAAACAGAGAAACCGAAAATTTTAAATTATGGTACATGTATCTTCAGATATAACTGAGTCTGTACAGCTAATATCTAATGATGTGGCATGTGTTGTATCCATAGGGAAATTGTAAGGAGTTACAGTATACAAGTTCGAGAACTGGGGTTTAGAATACAGGAACTGATATCAGAGAGCTTAGGCCTCGAAAAGGATCACATAAAAAATGTTTTGGGTGAACAAGGACAGCATATGGCTGTAAACTTTTACCCTCCATGTCCAGAGCCAGAGTTGACTTATGGATTGCCAGCACATACAGACCCCAACGCCCTAACAATTTTACTTCAAGACGTATCAGTGGCAGGCCTTCAAGTCCTCCTCAAAGATGGAAAGTGGGTTGCAGTTAATCCTCATCCGGATGCATTTGTCATCAACATTGGTGACCAGTTACAGGTAAACCTGCATTTCCTTTGTTTTTTTGTTTTCCTTTTACCAACGAGAACGGAAAACGAGTGCCGTTGAGCTGCAAGGCTCAATGGCAACGAACATTTTCATGTCCTTGTTTGTTGTCAGACACATGCTAACAACTTAAGTTCAAGGGTCTTCTTACGACTATGAATGATTGCAGGCACTAAGCAATGGAAGATATAAGAGTGTGTGGCACCGAGCCATTACCAATACTGACAAGGCAAGAATGTCAGTTGCTTCCTTCCTCTGTCCGTTTGATAACGCATTGATCACCCCACCTAAAGCTCTCACCGATGATGGAACCCGAGCCATATACAGGGATTTCACGTATGCTGAATATTACAAGAAGTTTTGGAGCAGGAACTTGGATCAAGAACATTGTTTGGAACTTTTCAAGAACTAATTAATAGCAGTACATTTATTAATAAGTGATGCGCCCATATATCACCTTACTATTGTTGCAATTTGCTAATAAATCCAGGTCGTGGAGGAGGCAGTTATTGTTGTTTTTTTTTCTTCCTGAAATCCTGGACTGACACATCGTCCAAATCAGCCTTAAATTCTTGTTCAGTTTGTGAAATGATGGCAGCAGCAGGCTAGTTTCTAGCATACGCAGTGTTTTGTTCCAAGCATCAGGGTGTTGCTGCGAGTTATAGGGAAGATTATTTGTTACTGTCTCAGATGATGTTAGATATTCGAATTTGTTCCAGTCGGTGTTCAATTGTTGGTTCATGCTACCTCCTGTTGATTTTGAACTTTGATTCATGTACTATTAATAGATGTTCATTGGAAAATCGTTGTTGTAATCAGACAGAGACTTATGCAATTATTTTATGCTACCATTGCTTAGAATGTTGAATCTCCCTGCTCAACAACAGTTCTATAACATCATTACCAGCATCACAGCCTCACTAAGGTTCAATCCTAGGTGCTTTCTTAGGACAATATTCCATTCAAAGGCTTATCAAAAGTCATCCAGCCTCCAGCTTCAGTTCCTGGGCCATGATGGTCTGCAAAATTTTAGTCCAAGTAATTGGCTCAGGCCTTGACGCAACCATTAACAATTCAGAGGCTGATAAAATGTTATCCACCTCCAACTCTTATTTGAAACACAATGGCCTCCCCCCTATTAAGATTCAGATCTGGGAATAAATATTCAGTTCATCATCATCATCATTATTGTTAGACCGAGAGAAATGTAGATTAATGCAAACAGAAGGAAAACAAAAAAGCCATTACAAAGACAAGCCTGGATTTTTTAAGGGAGAGGCAGAGTTCCTTTAGACAGAAGGAAAATATTGAGGTGATAGTTGGCAAGAACACCAAACTCATGCAGCGACAGAAACCAGCTAGCACTGATTACGCCATAGCTTACAAACTTTTTCCTGTCTACTAAAAGAGCAAAGAAGCATAGTTTATTTCAGCCCAACCCATTGAAATACAAGACAATGAAGAAGGCCAATCCGAAACCTGACTAAGCCTTTTGATTTCTTTTTTTTTTTTTTTTGTATTGTCCATTTTAATGTCTTATTATTTTTTTTGCACCTCTTTAACACTGCGGCTGAGAACTTACAGAAGATTCATAATATTTCAATCATTAGAAGCTCGCAATCAATTTCAAGCCCTCAAACTTCGAAGTTTGAGATGATTTTAGACCAGCGGGCTCGGGCTCAGGCTCAGACGAGTATGAACCATAGTTATTAAATTCGGCCTAGGGGTTGACCCGATTAAAGGGCTGGGTCCTGGGTTTTATGGGTCAACCCGAAAAAATTAAAAAATACTTAAAATTTTACTATTTTATATGAAAAAATTAAAAAAAAATTCATGTAAATATAAACTTACATTTTATAAATAATAAAATTTTAAAAATATATTTTAAATTTTTTTTCTCATATTAAAAAATATTATATTATTTAAAAAAAAGCACACATAAAGCCTTAAAATTTTCCCTATCTCTACCAAAAGTGAAAACAAGTCGCCGCCCCCTTCTTCTTGCTCTTTCCCCTCCTTCAAGAGCACACCCCACCTAATTGATTGGAAGACCTACAACCACAAGTAAATCGAATAAAAAGTTAAAAACTAGTGAGGAATTGGTTTGTATAAAAAACACTAATTGTTCTGGAAGCGGCATAGCACCCATATAATTACCTTGTCATCACTAGATTTGGCCCAAAAACAAGCATTGGCTTTCTGGTTAGGATCTTCAAGCAACAAAGGAGTTTGCTTTCATGTCTCTTTAATGTATTCCAAAATGATTAGTGATTCACAGATGGCCTTACCCAGCTCTCTCTCCTTCGACCAGCTATTATAGCAGTCAAAGACAATAGCGTTCCTCACTCTCTCTACCTCTCCGTTGTTAACAGCAGCTCATTATAGAGAAGATGAAGAAATGAGAAGGGAAGCCGAAAGATAGAAATCATATTTGAAGAAAAAAACTGGGTTTCGTCCGGGTCGTTTGGGTCATGGGTCAACCTGCCGGGTCGACTGGGTTTTGTCGGGTTGTTACACCGGTTGGTTACTTATGAAACCTGGACCAATTCAGCCACCGGGTCAGCTAGGTCTTGGGTCAACCCACCGGGCTAGGCCGGGTTTAATAATTATGGTATGAACTACTCAGTGCTGAGACAACCAAACTCTGTCAATTGGTAAAAAAGATGCGATAAAAGATTGGTGGTGCATGTGCTCCCTCTTATTCGCCTCATGGTCCAGGTAAAGAGCCGCCTTCTCCTCCAACGTGTAAACCCCCAAAATAAACTTTCATAAAAAAGATAAAAGGTGGGGGTTGTGGAGGAAATCAAATAAATTCAATTGCTAAGGGGGGATTTTAAAAGATGAAAAGAGATACAACTCAAATTATAAAGAAGAGGGAAAAATAGGCCAAAGTATAATTAAGAAGAATGAGACTATAAATACTCTATTCTCTCCTCCATGTGGCCGATTGCATTGAGACAAAAACGAGGAGGAGATTTAAGATTTTCTTCCATCAAAATTAAGAGAGACAAAAAACCAAAATTGTTAAGGCTATATAAACTCTAGATACTAAGTAGAGAAAACATCATTTGCTAAAGGAATTGATAAGGAAACCAGTGCAGAAATTGTGTGGGAAAAAAAAGGGAGAGGGTCGGCTACATGCAAGGGGGGAGGAGCTAAAAATGTTCAACCAAATTAGAGTTGAAACCTAAATTTCCTCTAGGTAAGGAGCCCTAAACCTAATTGTGAAAACCAATTCAAATTCGATTAGGAATTGTGCACCAATTTTAAAATTTGAAAATTAGAGTTCTTGAGTGAAATTTGAGAGAATTGCAAAAAATTGTTAACATTAAGTTAATTAAAGTATTATAAGTTGCCTTAAACAATAAATCATGCAAAAATACCAAAGAAAAATCAATGGCCAAAGTGACAAAAGTGGCCGACTTGTGAGGGTTGAATGGGAGGAAAAGAAATTCTGAATTTCCTTGATAAATCTTTGTGATATGTTGTCATGATATGAACGATTAGTAAATAAGACAAATAATTGCATGGAAAGGAGAAAGGGACCCTCGGTGCTTTTAGGCCAAGTTTTGGCCAAGACCAAATTTAAGAGGGGGATAGGGGATTTTAGGATGTCATATGTTAATGATTAGTGAATTAAGTATGGTAGGAAGCTTAATAATAGGGGAAAACATGATAACTTTGTAGTAGGGAAATTCGTGAATCAAATACATGTGTTACGTGAGGAGGAAATGAGTTTATTAATCTTATGTATAGCCTATGGCTTTTCTTATAAGGAGTTACGAAATGGAGGAAAAACATAGAAAAAGTTGTTTTGAGAGAATAAAGGGAAATGAGGATAATTGAAAATTAATCTAAAACCGTTGACGAAAACTGGGCAGATTCATCACCTTGATTTTAGAGAGGATTCGAGCCTAAAATTGATAGAATTTGGGGAAGGTTTCTCATAGATGTTATAGCCAGAGATGTTAGCTTTCTAACGAGTCCAATCTCACTTAATTTGGAGCTCTAGAACTTTAGATATAAATAAATATCTGAGGAGAGGTTGAGCTGCCACCTCTGCTGACAGATTCAGCAAATTGGCAAAACGATGAAATTTAGTCATGTTAGAGGCAGAATCAAGTTTCCTTCCCTCAAATAATGTGTAGCATCATGTCTTGGCATTCAAAAGGAAATAATCCATATTTGAAATTGAATTTGTGATGTTAGTTATGATTTGATAATGAACCATAATCTTAAGGGATGTAATGGAAACAAAAATGTAAGCAAACAATTGTAAAAGAAGGAATAAATGTTATTATTATTGTTGTTATTTTGCGAAATGTAACTTGAGTAACAAATAATGTAGCATGCCTGTGGAATCAGGAGGGGCACGACAATAGCAAAGGAGCGCAAGCTGAGCTTTTGCAGCAAGTAGGTGTTCTATACCTATACCTTCCTTAAATAACAGTAATTTTAGTAATATGTTCAATCCTTAGACCTCATACTTGCGAATGAAACCAAAAGGAGAAGAGATAAGATGTAATGAATGAGGAATGAAATCATATTTGATTAATGGATTCGATCAAGAATTACAAATTATGTTAATGGACTTCTCGAATAACCACTTTTTGAATTTGATTAGCCACTATTGAATATGGGAGGCCAATGATGTTAGTAAGATTTACTAACATTGGCATGACCTTTTCAGAGAATAAGAGATACTGAACTTGATTAACTATTCAAGTTAAGAATATTTAATGATATCAACAAATGATGTTAATATCAGCAACCTCATGAAACATGATTAACTATTCCTGATGTGAAAAGTAATCATGCCAAGATTGCTTGACATCAGCATTCCCAGAAATATTCCAAGGTGTTATGGAAAATTGATTAACTATTTTAGGTTGGAAATAGTTAATGACATTAATCGGCTGTATTGATGTCAACACTACCACAAACTTGATTAGGCGGTCCTGGCAAAGGCGACTGATGACACCAATAAGATTTATTAGTGTCGGCATTACCCTCCCCAGGTTTTGGAAAGGAGTGGTATGATTGATATTCGCGGTAGTAAATGATTGATAATATTAATGAAATGTAAATCAACATTTTAAAGGAATTATTCCTTTGAAATTAATATATGATATTGGATGAAAATTGTAGGATGAAATGGAGGAAAAAAAATATTTAGTGAGTTTTCGGAGGGGTAAACCTAGAAGCATTAAAAGGAGACTATATGAGGTATTGTAAAAAAATATAATAGTACGTGGTATTGAAGACACACACACACACATATCGTTTGATATTTTCTTCATGATAGTATTGCTTTCAATATAATTATTTTTGAATGTTATGTTGTTGCAGGTCCATCACATTCACGATAGGAGTAACGTTTTAGATTCTCTATCTTTTGTGTTATTTAGGACTGAATTATGAATGCTAATGTAATTTGTCTTTCAAGAAACTATATAACTTGAATTATAATAGCATTTATTAATTTCAATGGTTGAATGTAAACTATATTACTATGTACTCCTTCATGTATGCTTGTTTTTCTATTTAAGTATCATTTTAAGTCCTATTTTAGAATATCGATATTTGGGATATTATAGTTATACTATTGCATGTTATGATGTTTGAGATTACGGATGATTGGGATGTGATTGATTAATGAGTAATAGAAGTGTATATGTTATTTATCGATAACTTGGGATCTCCTGGTATAAGGGAGACTTTGTCAAAATTTTGGTAAAAATTTCGGCCAACCTTGTATGGATCCCGTTTAAATTTTTTTTCTTACCATATTTCCCTTTTCTTGATTGATGTGTAGTCCCGAAAATAAGGATGTTATGCAGCATCTTTATTCTAGATTAATTGTATTTGAACTTATAAATGTTTAAATTTTTAATAAATATTCGAATTTTATATTAATTTAATTTTTTAAATTATTTGATATTGTTGTTTAATAGTTTTTTAAAAAATATATATATTTTTTAAATTATTACTAACGAGGCTATCGACGGACTTAGTTTGTCAGTATATTTTACAGAGTTGGAAAAATATTATTGCAAATGTCACTATTACTGTTTACTCATTGACGGAATAATAGACAATTTGTTTGACAGTTTTATGTCAAATTCATCGATGAACATACCAATGGAAGGTAAAAAAATCATTGATGGAATGATATATAGTTTTTATGTCAATGATATGTTATATTCCACGATGGAAATACTGATGGAATGAAGCGGGTAAAGTTTTTTTTTTAGCGTGCTTTGTCCATCAGTAAATTTATCTATAAAATTATTACTAATAGACCACAAATCACCAACGAGAGTTTTTTCGATGGATTATTTCTATCCGTGAGCTTACCTGTAAGTTTTGATGCCGACAAACAATGAGTATAAATATCGATGAAAAATTCTATCGATAAATCTAAAATTTCTGGTGGTGAATGGAGTTTACCCTACTAAACATACTTTTGAGATTGAACTAACAATCATCAATATCAAACCTGCCTTGGAAGTGGAACCTAAACAAATAAAGTTCATCTACAATATAACATAAAGGCATAATAAGGCCAATGTTGAAGGTGCTTGTGCTAAAAGAGTACTTTCAACGAGTGTGTTCCAGAAATTTGAGGACGCTAACTTAACTAAATGCTTGACTTCTGATCCATTATTTGATAATTTTGATGAATTTCAAGGAGGCAACTATCCCTCAAACTATTAGTTTGAGACCTTTCCTAAGATGTTGTTGCAAGCCAGTGAAATCCGAAGAACTCCCTTCAAGAAAATGAGGTTGAGATCCTTAATCAATTCTACTCAAATTGTTTACTTTGAAGATAACAATTATAAATAACACTTAGGATTTAATTACTTTGATTGTACAAAAGATGTATGCATTGTTATTTTTATTGATGTTATACATCATACACTTCAAGAAAAATTATAGAAGGTCTTAAGAGAAAATAAAATAGTTATCGGATAAATTTTAGCTAATATAAAAGGTATGAGCCCTGCAATTTACATGTATAGAATCTTACTGAAAGATGATGTCAAACCTGTGAGAGAGCCTCAATCTAAAGTGAACCCAACCATGAAGGAAGTGGCAATGAAAATTTTTTTGAAGCTACTTGACAAAGGAATCATTTGTGCCATATCTGACAGTCAATAGGTTTGTCCTGTGCATGTAGTTCTTAAAAAGACATGTTTGACACTTGTTCCTAATGAACAAAATGAGCTCGTTCCTATGAGAATTCAGAATGGGTGGATAATATACATCGTTTTCAGGAAATTGAATGCTAACATAAGAAAAGATCATTTCCCAATTCCTTTTTTTGATGAAATGCTTGAAAGACTAGCAGGTAAGTCATTTTTCTATTTCTTAGATTGGTTTTCTAGTTGTTATCAAATTGTTGTAGCTCAAGAAGATCTGGAAAAAAACAACTTTTACTTGTCCATTTGGGACTTTCGCTTACAGATATATGCCTTTTGGATTATGTAATGCCCTAGATACATTTTAGAGATGCAAGATGATCATTTTTTCTAACTTGATTGAAAATTACATTGAAATTTTTATAGATGACTTTACTGTTTATGACAATTCTTTCGATCAATGTTTTGATCATTTAACCAAGGTTTTAAAATAATGCATTAACACCAACTTGGTTCTAAATTATGAAAAATGCCATTTCATAGTTCAACAGGAAATAGTTTTGGGTCATGTAGTTTCAGGTAGGGATATTGAGGTTGATAATGCCAGAGTTGATTTAATTACAAGTTTGTCATACCATAGTAATGTTGGGGACATCCGTAGTTTTCTTGGCCACGTAAGCTTTTACAGGAGGTTCATCAAATATTTCTTGAAAATTGCACAACAATTGTCAAGGTTATTGTAAAAGGATGTACTATTTAACTTCAAGGAAGAGTGTCAAATATCATTTGACAAATTGAAGACACTGCTTACTTCAGTACTAATTATAAATCCACCTAATTAAGATATTCCCTTTGAGATCATGTGCGATGCGAGTAATTATGCCGTAAAAGTTGTACTTGGCCAATAAAATGGAAAGAAAAGTCATGTTTTTGTTATGCATCAAGGACGCTGAACTCCTCTAAATATAACTATTCTACCACTAAAAAGGAGCTTTAAGCTATTGTATTTACCTTAGACAAGTTTTAGATCATATTTATTTGGATTTAAAGTGATTGTTTTTTTACCATGCTACCCTTCAATATTTACTAGCAAAGAAGGAATCCAAACCAAGACATATACGCATGATTCTTTTATTGTAAGAGTTTGATTTAGAGATCAAGGATCGAAAATGAGCTGACAATTCTATGGTAGATCATTTGAGTAGGTTTATGCGTGAGGAAGATTTATTGCCCATTGCTTAGACATTCCCCAATGAGTAGCTACTGCATGTGCAAGGTAAGGAACCTTGGTTTGCTGATCAGGTAAATTTCATAGTTGCTGGAATGTTGCCTAATTATTTGAATAAGGTAAAGAAAAACAAAATAAAAATGACTCTAAGTATTATATATGGGAAGAACCATACCTTTGGAAAATATATAGGTTTTTATTACATTATTCGTTGATGTGTAACTAACAATGAAATTCATTCCATTCTTACGTATTATCATAGTCATACATGTGGTAGACATTTTGGACCCAAAAGAACAACTAGAAAAATCTAAGACAGTGGGTTTTATTGGGAAACTCTTTCAAGGGATGCTTACCAATTTTGCAAGAGTTGTGAAAAATGACAAAAAAAAATTGGGTAGTTTATCTCGTAGGAATAAAATGCCGTAAACTCCTATTTTATAATGTAAGATTTTTTTTTGGTAAGGGGAATGGATTTTGTTGTTACTTATTTTTGGACCTCATGTTTGCTGGAAGATTGACAAAAGTAGATGAAAGAAATATTTTTTCGAAACGTTGTTTAAGCTGTTTTCTTTTCTCTTTATCCTTCCACTTTGCTGCCAAAATTTAGGTTTTCTTAGATTGATCAGAAGTCTTCATAATGCCAAATTCATTCCTTTTTTATCTGGTTTTTAAGGTTGAAAAAAATCCCTTGGAATTTGCATAAAAAAATGGTTCTGCTGTTGCCGTAATTTTTTGTTCCAACTTAGGCTCTGATTCTGACTCGGTTTCGTATGATATCTGACCATCCTAGGTATATTCTGTCACTCATGATATGTTAAAAAATTGACGTACATCTTTATTTGGTCCTAGGGATCATTGTTCTTAGGGCAAATTCTCAGTCAGATTCGGATGCTCGATATTGTCAGATTAAGAACCTTTTTGACCAACTAGATTACTGGCATATTCTGTTCTCTAAAATGATTTTATCTCACTTCAACTCTTTCATCAATTTTGTATTCTAGGACACGTAGATGAATTTGAGCTTTTGAATTGCTTAATTCCGATATCAGAAACTCAAGATATTCCTGTTTGAAATCTAGCGTGAAAACATAGAATCTTGCCGCGAGACGGTTTCTAGCCGAGTTTGGTTGCAATTCTGTTATTCAAAACAAATTTATCTCACTTTGAATCCTCATCAAAGTTGTAGTCCGGGACACGTAGATAAATTTGGGCTTTTGAATCACTTGATTTCAATATCAAAAGCTCAAGATATTTTCGTTTGAATATCTAGTGTTGAAAGCAGGGATTCCTGACCGCGAGAAGGATTTTTGCCCAAGTTCGCGGGACTGATTTGAAGGACATTTTGGACCAAGGACTGAATCGAAAAGTGCTAAATTGAGGGATTGAATTGAAGAAGGACATTGAAAGCTGGAGAGGGGGTCTGGATCAGCATAAATGACAGGATTTTTACCACACCGAATAAGGAAAATTAGACTTTGCAGCTGCACCCTCCATCTGATTTCTTTTCTTTTTTCTCTGCAAATTCCTGCTATTTTTCCTTTATCATCATGCCTGATTTTTGGAGCTGTAACCACGTTTTTATTGCCTTATTTCAAAGGGAGCAACTGGCCCTATGGAAGTATAGAAAGAAGCCACACCATCTTCTAAAAAACTAGAAAGAAATCAGACATCAAAATTAGACATCAAAATCAGAATATGACAGTTTCTTTTTTGCGTTTTTTACTGCAAATCAGTAGGGATTTGCATCCTAGAATTAATGCATTAAATCTTTCCTAAATAGAGATATGTTAGACTATATATAAGCCCCTTTAATGACCTAGTGAAGGAGGTGAAAAACGCAGAAAAAAAGAGCATAAAAAGAAGAGAAAACTGGGGGAAGAGGAGCAAGAAAAAAAAAGTAAAAGAAAGAAGCAAAACACAAGAGAGGCAGGGAGTTTTAAAAAAACCGCAGATAACAGGGGAACATAGGGGTTCTTTCTTTGATCCTTTCATCACTGTGAAAAAAAACAAGAGGAGAAAGGAGAGGAAGGCGACTGGGAAATCAGTAAAAGTAAGAGAAGTAAAAGGAAGAACGTTCAATTCATCAGCACAGCTTCAGCGCCTTTGCTTCGTCTGTCATTTACCAGTAGCTAAGGAGGCACACGTGAGCTGTCTTTCGATCTTTGGTTATTATTTGCTGCAGACAGGATCTGCAGGTATAAGCCCCAATCTCTCCTCCTTTGTTATTTTTTTATACTAGGCATTCGTTGGTTATTCGGTTGTAAAACTTTCTTCCCTCTGAATAATTGGTTCTGTTTAGACAAAGCCAACGCTTGCGCATTATTCTTTCATGATGTTGGAGTTTAGCGGTAGTCCATGTAAAAGGGGCTGCCTTCATGTTTAGGAACGTTTACATTTAGAGACCTTCACTGTGTGTATTCCTTGCGCCGCTGGAGAAGAGATTAGCCGGCCATGGCTTTTACATTTAGAGAACATGCTTCCAGTTTTTATTTTAATTTTTTCTTGCTGTCTGCGTGTGATGGTTACGTTGGGTTTTAGTTTTGTCAAAGAAATGGGTTTATGGGGATGAACAGTGTCACTAAATTGTATTTTATTTCTCTCCAGTTATGTTTTTTTTAGTTGCTTTAAGCTTTCTTGTAAATTTTAGAATATATGTGAGCGATTGGTTACCTTTTATTGCGATTCTTGTAGTTAATGGTGATGCTTGTGGTTTTTTTTTAAAAAAATGTTTTCTTGTGTGTTGCGTACGGCCAATACCCTAACATGTTTTGAACGCTTTTTTTATATACAAAAAATATTGGATGTTTCGAAAATGTGTTTTCACATGGATTTCTTAAACACAACAAAAATTATTTTCTTGCATTTCTGGATTTTACAACATGTTTGTAAAACTCCAAAGGGTATTGGCCAATATTCTAAAAAATATAAAAATCTTATTTTGGGGGGAATTCATCTATTATTCACCATTAATATTTGGATAAAGAAATCGTTAAAGGACGAATATCCAAAATATTATTGGGAATAATTTGTTATTATTCACTGTTAATATTTAGATAAAGAAACCCGGAGTGGTAAATATCCAAAATAATTTTTTAAGAATAATAAATCTGCACACATCCTTGAAAGAAGCCTTGATTATAATCGAGGACATTTTAATTTTTTTACTCCATGGTTCACGAGCCGTGAGAGTATAGAACACTAAGACAAAAAAAAATAGATTTTTAAAGCATCCTAGATTTCTAAATTTTTGTCCCTCCTCCTTGTGATTTACGAGTCGCAAACTCTTGAAATACCAAGGGAAAAATGAGCTTGTAAAGCACATGGAATCTCCTAAGATTTCTATCTTAATAAATTTAGTTAGAATCAAACCGAGAAAAACTGATGGGATTAGAAAACACCAACACCATAGCAATTATAAGACAAACCAAACACCAAGCAGCTTACCTTAGGTAAGGCGTACTAGGGGTGCTAACACCTTCCCTTTACGCAACCAGTCCCTTGCCTTAGAATCTCTGAAAGACCAGTTAGGTTTCCTAGTGACCATAATACTAGGTGGCGACTCCCTTTACACAAAACAAAGGCCCCGAAACCAATCGAGGATTGCCGCAACGCCGCGAGGGTGCGACAGATTTTATGAAGCCCTTTCCTAATTTTTTTTTTTGTATGCTTACCAATTTCTTTGCATTTTGCTTGTTGTGGATTATGTTTTGAAATAGGTAGAAGCAAGGCTACCCGTACTAATGATTCTAATGTTGTTGGAAGATTTCTTAAATCTAACATTTTCAGTAAGTTTGGAATTCCAAGAGCAATTATAAGTGGCCAAGACAACTATTTTTGCAACCAAACTGGTGAAGCATTAATGTGAAAATATGGAGTACACCATCAAGTAGCCACAACTTACCACCCATAAACCAATAGACAAGCTGAGGTTTCAAACTAAGAAATAAAGCACATTTTGGAGAAGATGGTGAACCCCAACCTAAGGGATTGGAGCCTGCATCTAGAGGATGCGCTTTAGGCATACCGCACAACATAAAAAACTCTAATTGGGATGTCACCGTATAGGTTGGTTTTTTATAAGTTATGTCATTTACCGATTGAAATTGAATATCGTGTCTTTTGGGAAGTGAAACAATACAATCTTAATGCTAAAAAGGTGAGAGAAGAATGAAAACTATAGCTGCAACAACTTGAAGAAGTTCGATTGGAAGCATATGAGTTATGACAACGCAAGGCTCTATAAAGAGGGAACTAAATATCTTCACGATAAGTTTTTGCAGCGCAAATAATTTTTTATTTGGCAGAAAATGTTACTTTTCAACTCTATATCAAAATTGATACCTAGAAAATTATGATTTAGATAGATTGAACCATTTGTTGTTTTGAATATTTTTTCTCATGGTGTTATTAAAATCCAAACCATTAAAACTAACAAGGTTTTCAAAGTGTATGGCTACAGACTTAAGTCTTTTGTTGAGAATTTTGAAGACATTACTTAGAAGAAAGTAGAATTGGTCAATATTCTAATCTACAAGGATGCATGACATGATGAAAACTCTATTTAACCAAAGACAATAAAGAAAAGCGCTTTAGGGAGGCAACCAAATGTGAAGACAATCCACACAAAAACATTATAAATTGCAAAAGATAAAAAAATTTCTTTTCTATTTTATTTTCTTTTCACATATGATCCGACTTACTACCTTGCCTTTTATGCAGCTTGCAATAGCGTAAGCACCCCTGCCAGCACCATTTCCTTGCTCTGCCATATTGCACCACTCCATAGTAAGACAGGGCAGCACGACAAAAATGGATGTATATAGCATAATAATAAATGTGTGAAGGTTAGTGATTAAGCTGGTTATTTGCATTTAAAAAATATTTGTTACTATCTACGGTATTTTTGAAAGAAATTTTGTGTGGTTGTTGCTCTAAATTTGATTTTTGAAATGTGGAAAATTAAAAAAGGAAAGGAAGATTATTTAACTTTCAGTGACCAAAAAGTGTTGTTAAAAATATATTCTGATATATTATCTGCTTTAAGCATCGTAAAAAGATAAAAGATAATAACAAATTGGGATTGTAATAATTAATTAATTAATTAATGTGTAAAGGTTGAAGGTAATGTTGTGAGAGATATCTTAATGATTAGCATGAAGATAAATGTGTAAGGGTTAATGATTATAGTTATTTGCATTTATAGATTTTTTTTCTTGCTATCCACGGAAGAAATTTTGTATGGTTAATTTTATAATTTCTTTAAGTTGGTTTTTAAAATGTGGAAAAATAAAAAAGAAAATGAAGATTTTGACACAATTAATAATTAAAATATATATTTTTTTAAAAAATTGAAAAGCATTTTCGGTGACAGAAAAAAGTGTAAAAAGATTTGTTGTGGCAATGCATGGGATAATCACAGACACCGAAAGTTTCGTCGTTAAATCAAATCACAATATCTTATATTAATTTTCTCTTTTGCCAAAAGATAAGCGTCGTAAAAAGACAAGGATGATCGTGTTTATATCTCAACGAGATTCAGCAACAAATTGGGATTTTAATAATTAATTAATTAATGAGAACATATATATATATATATATATATATAGCGAAGCCCTCAGCTCTTTCCGGTCATAAGAAGGAAAAAAAAAAAACCCTAGCACTTATAATATTAGATCAGCTTCTCGCCTCTCTTTCTCCTAACTTGTTTTGTCATTGAAGATCACAACCCTACTCTCGTTTTACACAATGCAAAACAGCCCTTCTCGCCTTCCTCCTGGATACAAATTCCTCCCCACTGATGAAGAATTGATCGGCTTTTATCTAGACAGGAAAGTCAATGGAGGTTTGCCTGCCGAATTTGCTAGCTTGTTCAAGGACTACAATATTTATGGCGAAGAAGAACCCTGGGAGATCTTCAACAGGTTTGAAGGTCACAAGTCAGGTGATAATGGCCTCTACTTTTTTACAACACTAAGTAAGAAAACGGTCAATTGTACTAAAAACAAGAACAGAAAGGTTGGTAAGAATGGCGGCACATGGCATGGTGACGGCGGAGAAGAAGTGAGTACTAGGGAAGGAGCTGTTATAGGAATGAAAAACAGATTCCGTTACAAGAACAAGCGACAACCGAACCATGATGGTTGGATAATGCTGCAGTATGGTTCAGAATTGATTTCTGAAAATATTGTGATCTCTCAACTCAAGACAAAGGAATCGAAGAAAAGGAAGTTGATGGACCTTTCAGAAATTGTTGGAGTTGCTGAAGATGAGGATATAATCCAGATTAGCCAAAGATTTAAAAATCTTCCAGTAATCAACTCAGAACCTACAAGGTCACAAGATCAACAACCCCACCAGATTATCCAGAATCAGGAGACGTGGCTTGAGGCAGCAACGGCTCCAGTTCAGAACATGGAGCCTGAGTTATCGGCAATCGTCAACCGGGGAGCTAAACTGTCACAAGATCAAGAACTGCAGCAGATTGCTGAAAATGTGGATACGTGGCTTCAGGCGGGTGTTGATTCATGGGAGGATGATGCGGGTTGCGCCACTGAAGATTCTTTCACCAACACTGATCCTGCAGCGCAAGTGGAGCCTGGCCAAGTAAACTTCACTGAAGAACCAACTGTTACTGAAAATCTGGAGACAGAGCTTGAGGCAGGAATTGTTCGAAAAGAGGATGGTGTTGTTGAAGATGAAGATATTTTTCATGATTTGACAGATATTGTCAGCAATGAACGTGCCTTTCAAGTGGGGCCTGATCAGCAATTAGACTTCATTCCAGAATCAACTATTAGCGAAAATCAACAGATGGCGCTTGCAAGTTTCAATAATGATCACGTGAAAGAAACTATTTCAGATAAGCTGGACGATATTGAGATGGCGGATTACTTAGAAGCTATCTTCAATGGTTATCATATCAGCCAGATCATTCAGGATCTCGACCAGCTTATGCCGAGTCTCGACGACAATCCAGCTGAAGAATCAGGAGACGGGGCTTGAAGTTTTCCCTACTGAAGATTCGTTCGAGTATGATCACGTTGATTTAGGGAGCTTATATGGTCACAAAGACTGGACATATGTCTAGGTGCAATGCTCGTTTCATATGTTCTTTGTTTTTGTTTTGGTACGTACGGCTATAAACAAGAGATTTCTAATGTTTAGCACTGCATTTTAGGTTTAGCTTAGTTCGCAATTTGTATTACAAACACTTGAATTTATCAAAAAATATAATATTTTCTTTTTATTGTATAGTATGTTTTTCCTTTGTTGCAGCTATGTTTACGTTTATGAAGGTGATCATCCTGCTAAATTGGCCCTTTCAGTTTCTTTCAAACTTTGTTTGAAAACTTATAAGGAATTATCAGCTCCTCATCTCTCAATATATATATATATATATATAGACATACACATAAACAATAAGATCATTGATTCAACTTGATTTGAATGTGAGATTTCAACAAGAGGAAGCGTTGGGTGGCCGTTTTTCTCAGCTAACAAGTCATCAATTTTCTGCAGAATATCAGAGGGGGAAGAGCAACAATAACTGATATTTTCTTTCATTTTTCTCTATTGTTACAGGGCATTATAGTCCCTTTTATACATTCAAGCCTTCGCGAAAATAAATCATAGGCTAATTTATTATCATACAAACAAATGAATTAACTACGTACCAGAAGCCTGGAAGAATGAGAAAACACTTACATTGACAATAATTTTATCTCTGCTGCCTTGTTCGGAAGCTTCTGTCGCCAATATCTGGGAGCAGATACCAGGTTCTTTGACGGTGTCCTTGATTATATATGCTTGTGACATCTGCACTGCTCATTACATCCCCAAGGCCATCGCATGCCATCACCTGGAAATTAAACACATTGCTTTCATTTACAACCAATGGAACATCAGAAGACGCTTTCATTTGTAATCATTTTGACAATATTGATAGCAATTAACAACGGTTCAGCGCCTGTCCAGTTTCTTTTCTTCTTTTTTTAAATAATATTCGAGTGTATTAATTAAAAGATAGTCATTTAGAAGGTGATCCTGAAAAGCTGAATGGCCGTCTAAAAGAAAATAAAATGTTTGTGTTAGTGACGTATATTTATCCACATCCAAAAACCATCTACACTATGAATGAGGTTGTTATCAGTTTCTTGGTGTAATTATTATTCCTTCATCAACAATGTTCCAATTTAGATATTATAACATGGAGTGTGACTACTCTGTCAAATCATATTTCTCAACATCATAGTCATTGATTATTTGAATAAGATTTAAAACTCTTTTCAAATCTCATTTCACTTTGCGTAAGGTTTTACAATCAATACTATTTGAGAACAGATGAAATATTTTTTTTAATTCACCTAGTATGATGAATCATTTTTCATTACTTAAATACCTTCAAATAATTCATATTATGTTCAATATCTACTTGTTTGTTACCCATAATTAGGACAACATATAGTATGAAGTATAAAATTCTTTGTATAAGATAACTTAGTGATCTCAAGTTTAAGGATTACTTACACGACTGTAACATGAACCTTTCCATACACATAGATGATATCTCCATATAAAATTCTCATGCGGGTCAATTCAACATACATTTCATCTGACAATCACTTATATATTAGTTTTAATTGTCCCTCATATCTCAGCTTATAAAAACAACTGCTTCCTTTCATATCTCAACAACTCTAATTAATGTTCAATTTTCATAAAGCATTGACCATGAACATTTATGAATAATGCTCTGAAGCAATAACATTCTCATAATTATAACGACTTTATAATTTTCTTTGCAAATCATTTTTGTCTTAATAACCTTATCTTTACTCTAAATTTATTAATTAAATATTATATTTATAAATAAAATAATTGATGAATATTAAATATAAATAATTTTTTTATTAAATATATTTTCATGAACAAAATCAATAGTTGGTTCTTTAGTGAAGTTTGTGAAGGGGACATTTTTAAGCCTCAATGTTATAGGTTAATAATTGACAACAATAATTTATGATATGTTGGTCCCAAGATTAAACGTACAATGGCAAAGAGAGATGAGAGGTACAAAACTACAATTTATACACTTTTTTCATTTATATACGCAGGAGTTGTCTTATTGTATGATCATATAGATAAATGGTGTTGGAATCTTGAAACAACATATAATTACATAGTTGAATTTGAATGTATAACTATTGACAGGATAATATTTTCAAGTGTGTCTTTAACCGTTTCATTATCATCGAAAGGTCTAGTACCTAACAAAATTGAAGTCTTTCTTTGGTAACTGATGCATGACAGCTTATGTACCAGGGAGTTATTAGCCTACATGCATCATATCTCATCAATAAGTGACTTGTCCATTTTGTAACTATGAAACAAAATCCTATTGTCATTTGTTCCTACATTGTTTGGAGCCATGGAACCTATATAGTAGATTTATGAATTGGCTTAGGATCAAATGGTGCATGCCAAATTCAATTGATCATGTTTTGCTGCAACATGATCATTTGGTGACAAGGAGTTTTCAGCGACGAGCAATTTTATCGTTGTATTATGGAATTCTTTGGGTGATCTAGGTGACTAGAAATAACATGGTGTTTCAAGACAAGGATATAGAATGGAATGATGATTTTCATTTTATACTTTAGAGATTGGCTCTTTAGTTAAGGTCTACAAACAAGAATTTTCTTTATACATGTTTGGATCTATACAGGGGCCTCAGAAGCATCTTATAATGGACAATCTAGATTTTCAAGAGTCTCACTATTTCAGTTTTTCAGTTTAGTATAGAGCTTTCCTTTCTTTCCTTTTATCTTCTCCATGTCTATATACATAAAAATATTTTTTTTCTAGTTAGCCAAGTTTTTTTTTACACTAGCCTTTTTTTTATAAAATCTTGATTTTTTTTTTTTAAAAAACTCACCTTTGCTTTGCTAATGAATTTATGATTTTTACTATTAGTAGTGTGAGTGCTATTTCTAATATGGTTTAAATATTAGTTCAGTTTTACATATTATCTGGTCTTAGATTTAATCCTTCAAAATGAGATTTTTTTTTTGTTTTGGTACAAGACTTTGTTTGTTTTTGTAGTTGGAAAGCGCTTTTGCAAAAAAATATATATTTTTTTGTTTTCATTACTTTTTTTATGTTTTTAGATCATTTTGATCTATTGATGTCAAAAATAAAATTTAAAAAATAAAAAACATTATTCAATTGAAAAATACTTTGAAAAACAACTACTATCATAATATCAAATGAGCTCTAAAAATAAAAAACGTGGCACAATTTCATATAATTCTAGGTTTAAAATGAGAAAACTGCCCGTCGAGCACTTAGTGGTCCCTCTAATAACAGGAAAGCTCACAATACATGATTACATATTGTTCTTGGATAAACGTATAGATGAAAACTTTTGGAAATACGAATACAAGATAAGGCTTGATCTTTATATACATAATTTTGAGCATCTGAAATTGAACAAGCATACATGTACAAATATATGATTTTATTAAATATATGAATGAGTATAATCTCTATCTAAAATATTCTTTCAAAAGAATAAGACAATCCCTTGATTCTTTTCTTAGATTTGATATATGATGACTTGATTTATTTTATGAAATCAAGACAAGATTTGTGCTTTGTAAAAACGTGAATTTGAGGATGTATTACGAAGTGAGATTTGATACTTTGAAGAGTATATTTGATTTGTTTTCAAAGTGTTGTTTAAGAATTCTTATGAGATATTTAGGCTTGATCCAATAGAGTTTTATTCTTTGTAGATTTCAAGCGTAGATAAAAAAGGTTTGGGAGCTTTTGAGAGAGTTCATTGCTTAAAATGCTTATCTTGAAGAAAATTTTGTATCTCAAAAAATTCTTCTTCCCTTTTGTCTAGGGTGAAGCCCTCTATTTATAGGTATTTATAAGGGTTCTCAAGTCATTTTTCAATGTCATATGACATTATTTTATTAGTTGATTTTTATTTATGAGATCTTGTGTTTATAACAAAATATCTTAAATATCTCATCTCATGTGTCAACTTTTCATTGGCCAAGAAATATATGAAAGTCTATTTATTTTTCATGTCATTTATTTTAATTTTATTTTATCCTTTCATGTAAAAATAAAATAAAAATGACACATGGTGAAATTTTATTGGTAGAAAAAAATTTATTTCTACAAGTGCCACCTCGAGATAATTTCACTTAAAGTGCAGGCACCTCCACAAGTTGGTTCATGTGTTGGTTCATGTGTTGAACGTGCCAACAATATATATATATATATATATATATATATATATATATATATATATATATATATATATATTTCTAAAAAGACTACTACCTAACCCTAAATGATATTAATGAAAAACCATAACAAAAGGATTGAAAAACTCTTGGCTAGATAGAAAACCAAAAATTCTCCTCTAAAAAAAGCTAAACAAATTTAACTTTTAAAAATATTTTAGATATTTCATTGTGTAAAAACAATTAAAAAATCATTCTACCTTCATTGTAATAATAGATAAGTCTCATCAAAAAAATAATTTTGCTCCTAGAAGCAAGGTACATGACTTTTACTATGAAGAGAAAAATAATAATTTTATTATATGAATTCATAATAAATTTTGAATGTATGTACAGTGATTTCATGAATTTTTTTTAAAATAATAATAATAGTTTACTCAAGTTTCTTTTTTGATTTACGAAAAACACAAAAATAGCCCATGGGCTAATTCAAGCTAAAATCTTCAGATGGCTGATTTGCGGCCCAATAGGGATTAATTAGACCCGACCCCGAACCCTCTTGGAAAGAAAGTAAACCCAAACTGATTCCCAACCCAGACGCAATCCGCTGGTGTACAAAATTCAGGGTTTAAGACGAATTAAAGCATAAACCCCTCTTCACCACCGGGAGAGTCTATCAGAGATCATCATCATCAAGCCGTTCTGCTCAGACCAAAACCTCTCTCATAAAAAAAAAACCCACTAATGGTTGTCGTGCAAGCCGATTCTCTGTCTGAGTAAGTCATTCTCTCTGTTTCGTTATGGCGCTTTTGTTTTGTTTTGTTTTTTTAAAAAAACTGATTTTGGTTACTGATTTTTTCTTAAAAAATTTGCAATTTTATTTTTTAATTCTGTTTAAAAGGGAGAACGTTGTTGACCATTTAATTGACAAGCAAAAGCATGCCGCTCCACCAGTAAAATCCGCCGTCGACAAATTCCAGCTTCTCCCTGAATTTTTAAAGGTAACCCAACTTTCTGTTATTTAAATATGAACGTACTTTGTTTTTTTCTTATATATTTTTTATGTGAATTTACAGTGTGTTACTGCTAGAGGGTTTTTTTCTCAAAGAAAATTTTAATGGTTTTTGATAGGGGAGAGGGTTAGTGAAGCAGCACTTAGATTCGTTTAATTATTTTATAAATATTGGAATCAAGAAGATTGTGCGTGCCAATGATCGGATTGTGTCCACAGTTGATCCTAGTCTTTATCTGAGGTAATCATTCATCTATCCATTTTATGTTTTGGTTGCTTTCTCTGGGTGCACGGGTGCACAAGCTGGTAAAGTCTGTTTATTTTGAGAAATGAAGCAGCATTTAGAAATAGGGAAAAAAAAGATCATCTGGGTTTTTTTTTTTTAATATTTTGTGAGATTGGATTCTATTAATTGTGGTACCTTTTTTTAATTTTTTTTTGGTCTTAAATCTTGTAGGTTTACAGATGTTAAGATTGGAAAGCCTTCTATGGTGGTCGATGCTATTAGTGAACAAATTACTCCTCATATGTGTCGCTTATCTGACACGACGTATGTAGCCATTCATGTTCTTTTAGTTTCTTAATTGATTTTTTTTTCTCCTGGTTTTTTTCTTATGTTCCATTTTTTTAGGTAAAAGAAAAACTTTGTAAAAGTGAATAGAGCTAGACAATCTGTATGAAAGAACTTAAAGTATGAAGATTAAAACAGAAGGCCTTCCAATGCATTTGTGTACTGATTTAGAAAATCCTAGAAATGTCACAAAGTGGTACAAGTAAAGATAGCTACAAAAAAAAATCAAGCTTGCAATGGCCATCTGCAGGAGTAGAACTAGGGTTTTAGGTATCAGGGTGCCAAAAACTAATATACTATGATACATTTGCAAATAAAATAAGCAAATAATGGTTATAGAATAGTACCTTATTTTTTTTGGAAGGGGGAGGGTTCCCAAATTGCATATTTTTTTAGAAATAAGCATTAAATTCAATGGCATTAACTTTGCCAAATTTTGAGGGTGCCATGGCCTGCCCCTGGTAACACTGAACCTGTGTAAACTATGCACTTATCCTTCCCTTTCTGATGCAAAATCAAAATGGGGAGTGACATTATTTCAAGGAGAGTGCAAATGGTTACTTGTCCAAAGCTTCACTCTCTCTAGCTTTAGCCCAAGCCCCTATCTGCCAATACTATTGACTAAATATGCTTACCAGCTGTTACACTCCCTCATGATCCTAACCTGCACTTGATGATGCCCTTCTCAATTCGAGAACTGAAGAGACTTCCATTAATCCATTTGGGTGCACATTAGCGATACTTGAATATGATTTCATCACTCTCCACATCAGACATTCATCAATTTTCTGTGCTCTCTTTTGTATTATTATAGAGTGGTACAATGATGATGTTCTAGCTCTGGTGTGATGAATGGGGATATATTTCATTGTCAGAAGCAGGAAACTCTGGTTTCAGCATGTTGGTGTTGCAAGAAGGAAAAAAAAACCCAAATTTGTTTCTTCTGTTTTCCTTGATTAAAATTTGTTGATAATTAGCGCATTAAACTGTTTGGCTATCCCTGATGGAACTCTAAACTTGCAATTTGCAACCATTGTGCACTTGAATTATTTGTCTTCTAAGTTGTACAAGTTTTTGAATTTGTGAGTTTCAGGTATGCTGCACCGATATTGGTTAATATAGAGTATATTTCAGGAAGCCATGGTCGGAAGGAGAAGATGATAAAGGTAGTCAAATTGTACTTTGATATCTAATGCTTGAGGACGTGTGATTCGGATTTTAAACAAAGTAGTTCTTGCAGAATGATGTTGTCATTGGAAGAATGCCCATAATGTTACGAAGTTGTTGCTGTGTGTTGTATGGAAAAAATGAAGCTGAACTTGCGAGACTTGGTATGTATGCATAAACTCTAACATTGCTTTTGCTGCCACTTATTTCCTCTTGCTTCTTCCTTTCATATTCTTTCATTTTTCCTTTGAATTTAGGTGAGTGCCCCCTTGACCCTGGAGGATATTTTGTTGTCAAAGGAACTGAGAAGGTGATATTCTGCTTGTTGTTTACTAATGCCTTTTGACATCAGGAAGAAATAATCTATTTAATTTGTCTAAATAAAGTTTATGCTTGTGTGACATATTTTGCATTGATTTGAACTATGTGCCTTAATGATGCTAGGTCTTATATTTACATTTTGCATAAAGTTAGGGGTTAACATGAGCCTTAGTGTCATAAAGACTGAATTTTTATAAATGTTATGATGCCTGATCTTGAAGTAGCTATTATCTATAGGTAGTTTTTTCTAAAGGGAAATTTATTTAGCTGGCATTTCCATGTCATTATCAGTTATGGATAACTTCTAAATTATTGATGTTGGATTTACTTTGATATTATTTTTTTCATTTCTATTATACATTTTTTTTCTATAGGAAACAAGGTTGCATTCATCATATTTTAGCAAAAGAACATAGAAAAAAAAAAGTAAGTGAAGCAAACTTGGTCGTCATTTTCCAAAGTGAGAAATATGTGAAGCTACTTTTTTCTTAGATGGATAAGCTTTCTGCTAAAAGAAAATAGAAAGTCTGGTTTCTAGAAAAGAAAGGGTAAATTATATTTTCACTATTTTTTATTTATTAATGTTGCTAAAAGTTCCCAATATCAAACTCTCAGGTTTCCAGAAAGTTCATTGGGGACCCTACCTATTAAATAGATAATGTAACCATTTCTGGACCAACCTTTAGAATCTTTTCAAGTTTGAAGTACTGGCAGACATCATCACACATATAGGGATTTGGTAGGAAATGATGAGAGAGACATGAAAAAGTGAAAAAAAGAAATGGAAAAAGTGGACATTGCTCGGTATTGGATAGCTAGTGGTTAGATTGGAATTTTTTTAAAACAACAGGGTTAACGTTGGAAAACTAAAAAAAATATAAAATTCAAACCGGAAGATTGCTGATTTTAGCGGGACTAAATCGTAATTCACCCATAAAACAATTTTTATTTTAATTAAAAATGTTATCTTCACTCCTAGATTTTTGTTTTTGAAAATTGTAAATTTACAAGCAAACATGTCCTTAATTTTTATTCTTGAAGTATAATTGCCAATACAAATTTGTAAGTTTTTACAAATAAAAATAAGTAATAATAAAGGAGATTTGGTCTTCGTAAGTCTTTATAATCTGTATTTTTGAAAAGAAAGACGAACTTGGTTGTTTTCTTTTATATAATGATTATATTCTGTCTAAGAATATAAGGAAAACAATCATGTTTATGTATGTTTAGATATTTATTGCTCCCAAGTGAAGTGCTATTGCATGTTTTAAAAGTTTAGGGGAGAGAAGTGGACAATTAGACAAAAAATGCCGTGGGTTCACTCTCAGAGAACATTTAGCTTTTCAATACAATTTGAGAAAGTTAAGTAACAATTGAATGGAGGGGCACGATAGTTTAAGAGCAAGATTTAGTTGAATTGAGTCATACTGTAGTAATCATTCCAATGACTCTTGGATCAATTGCATTAGTGGTTTTTGGTGAATCAAGTACACTGCCAATATGCTAAAAGTTTATCTTTGTGGAGGTCTGGTGATGAACACAATACTATTTTATCAGTGTCAGGAAATTATATGACTCACGAATTGCAAAATAAGCTGTTCAAATGAGTTCAAAATTTCCTTTTTCTTTCTTCAGCTTTTCATTTCATATCAACTATTGAGATTCTCAAATTTAATTTATTTTGTGTGAGGTCGTTTTGTTTATACTATATTTTTTCAAGAGCTCATGTGAACTTCCTTCCTTTGTCTTTTTTTTTTATAGCTCTGATACAATTAATCTTTTTAGGTGATTTTAATACAAGAGCAACTTTCAAAGAACAGAATCATTATTGATAATGACAAGAAAGGGAAGTGAGTTCTTATATCTTTGTTCTTATCTTTACCTCTCTTTCTTTCTCTCATCCCCTTGCATTCTTCTTCTCTTACACTTAGGGAGCTAACCAGAGATTACATTAGAAGTATTGCATTCTTCTTCTCTAACACTCAGGGAGCTAACCAAAGATCACATTAGAAGTGATACTGAACTGCAGTATATGATTTTCAATTTGTTAGATTCAACTATGTCTTTGTTGAAGAATGGGATGGCATTCCCTCTTCCTTTTGACTGGTTATTTTGACCCTCCCTTTCTTTCTCTTCTCCCTTTCACGTTTCTCTCTAAATTAGATAAAGGCTACTGGAGATTACTTTAAGTGATGCCTAAATGTAATGGATGATTTTCAATTTCTATAGATTCAACAGTCTTTGTTGTAGAATGGGATGATACTCATTTATCTAATATGATACAAACACATTTATGTAGGTTCTCTGTAAAGTCACCAAGAAGTCTTGATACCATGGTAAAATAGGATAGAGAAGTCCCAACAATGAAAATATAATCATCTTAACAGTAATGTTCTTGTTAATGAAAAACATTATGAAATGGGCCATTCCTAAATGTTGTGAAATTCCTTAACTTATATTCTTACCATCAACTTGTAAAGCTTTTATTCTTTTATGTGTACCGTATGAATCTTGTTCTCTTCAACCTTCTATCTTTGAGCATAGATTAGGTGAAATGCCTTTTTTTTTTTTTATTAAGAATACTTAATCAAGAGAATAAAAAGACACAACGTGGATACTAAAGATACTTATGGGATGATTTATTCCTATAATTACCAAAATCACCAAAATCATTAGTTGTCCAATGATCAAACTCCCCTAAAAGTATAGTGGGCAGAGCATTTTGGAGAAATCTAAAAGATTGGTTTGCCTTCTGAAAATTTCTTAGAAGAATTTTGGCTGATAAAAAAGTCATAGCATTCCACTCCATAAGAACACACCAAACCACCACAAGCATAGGAAATCTGTAAATAATTTTGCTATCTATTTGCCTCTCAAACCCATTTAATGAGTTGGATGAACCTCACAAATGATGTGGGCTAATACATTGATCACAAAAGTGCCAAAAAGACAAATCCTACATTTCAAGTAGTAAAACGTTGCAAGGAGCCAAAAGAAAAGGTATTTGGCTAACTCAATTTTAGACACATCATGCACACATTAAGAGACATTGTTGATCTTCTCATATATGATATATCATTTGTATTTATCTTCTTGGGGTTATTGACCAAGAAAAATCTTCGGTTTAGATGGTGATTGATAGATACCGTTCCTTCCAAATGTGCTAAAATTAGATAAATTAGAAAAACCAATCGAGTTGGCATGATGCATTTAAAGACATGCAAAATTATTTGTAGTTGCGAAGTATTGGGTAAAATGCAAAAGTTTACTGCCATTTTGGTTATTTGCATTTTATATGTTTTTTTTTTCAAGGCCTCAAAAGAAGTGGACAACAAGAGTAATGATTTATCGTAACTAAAGAAATTTTGTTTCTCATGTTAAGTTCCTAAATGAATAACACGGGATATGTTATTCTTTTTTAAACTATAGAAACTCGTACTACCTTGACCAGATCATCATAAGGAAATCTACGAAGTCATTCTTGGATAACTTGTAGTGTGATAAAAACTAGAAAGATGGTACACAAACATAGACCACTATAGAAGAATATCCTCTCTCCTTAATTCTTTTACAAGTAACTATAGAATCTTTATGCATATTAGTGTTGTCAAAGGAGAAAGGCACTATAAGGCGCCAAGCCTGTAAAATGCCCAAGGCGTATGCCTGAATGAACCAAGGCAATATGCTATAAATTAAAAAAAAGTAATATTATATTATATTATATAAATCTAAAATATACATCTTCCCAGTTAAGATTAGATCATTAGAAAATCAAAAGAAAATATAAAATACCATAAAATAGTTATATAAAATTATATTTTTCACCCTTAAAACAAAATAAGATAATTTAAAGTAGTAAGTAGCCAAATAGATTAAAAAGAAAAATTAAATACCAATTAAAAAAAGACAAATAGCTCAAAACATAAATTAGTTAAAAAAAGAAAGAAAAATCCAACATAAAACAAAGAACTTCAAGTAAACGCTAGCCTTAATGCCTTGCACCCAATTGCAAGGTGCTTCATTGAAATCCAACGTCTGAGGCTTATAAAGGTGTCAGGGCCTCGCTTGGAGCACCTAGGCGAGTGCCTCAGTGTCTCTTGACAACACTAGTGCATATATTGCTATTTCAATCTTGTTATCTCTGATTTACAAACAATTGGGAAAGCCCATATAGTTTATCTATCTTGGTCCAATGTTTTCTAAAATCAGAAGAATCTTGATTACGAGCATTGGATTCTAATTCTCATATGGCACACTTCGATGGTTTTGTGTCAAATAATATCTCATTATACAAGTGTGAACATTATTCACAATACATTTACAGGTGACTATTAGAAATTCTAAAGCAATTCAAAAGGTCTATCCTAAATTATAGAGTTATTCAGAAACACATTAAAAATATAGTTATATTTGGAGGAAAGCAAAATATAATCTTGATACAATATTTTGATTTTGGGGTAGGATTCCTCTACAATGTTGAGATTGGTCTTCAATGACACCTTAGAATTCCTTCTAGCATGCATTCAATAATTTTTATGAATTCCACAATTTTCCAACAATTCATGCTGGATAGAGCTAATGTTCTGTCATGGGAACCTGGATGACCTTATCCTGCGAGGGCAGCTTTGGTGATATCGCCAACTGTTTTGATGATGAATCCTTGTTTAGTTGATATTTGTTGCTTTTGATGTTTTCACTTCTTAGTGTTGGCTTATAGGTTTCTTATGCCCCCCCCCTGTTTTCAGCATAAATGCATCAGTTACAAGTAGCACCGAGGCAACAAAAAGCAAAACAGTCATTCTGATGGAAAAGGAGAAGATGTATTTATGTCTCAACCAGTTTGCAAAAAAGGTCTTTATCAGAATGATTTCTGTTCAGATGCAGCCTTTCATTTTTTGTTTTCAAGTTGTTTTATGTTTGGGCCGTAATGTTTTTCAAAATTTTTCTTAGATTCCTATAATGGTGGTAATGAAGGCTATGGGGATGGAGAGCGACCAAGAGGTGGTACAGATGGTAGGAAGAGATCCTCGATATAGCGCGTTGCTTTTGCCCTCTATTGAGGTAATCTACATCATGTAATTCTTAGTAGAAAATGTCAACTAACTTTCTAGATAATTTTAATTTTGGATTCGTTCATAATGAATTGGCCTTTTGCCATTGAACATTCATCATATCCCAGGTATCTAGGATTGCTGTTTCATAATCTAAATTTGAACTTCTATTGAATATATTTGAAGTTTGTTTGCTAAGTTGGTAATGGCCTTTAAAATACAGGAATTGGAAAATTTGCATTGCATTTTGCAATTCTATCCTTGTGTCAATTGGAAATTTTTATTGAGATTAACATTGACACAACATTTTTGGTTTTTTTTGAGATGGTTTAAGATTTTAAATTAGTTTCTCATAGATGTTTTATGTGATCAGATTTTTTATTTTTCCCCTGATTTGTTAGAGATTTTTATGACTTTGTACTAGTATGCAGAAGGTTTTCAAGCTATATAATTTTTGTGGCATTAACTTAGTTTCTGCTTTCACTCTTAGAGCTTGAAGTTAAATATGATTCAGTTATAATTGCAATAAGATTGCTAGCGCTTTCTTGTTTTCCAAATCATGTCAACCACCGGATACCACTGTTGAGCCATGCTATGTCAGATGCTAATGTAAAAACTCTAATGTCACCTAGGAAATCAGCATTTCCACATGTATCGGAGCCTCATTTCTTATTGTCCTTGCTGTTTGACTTGATTATCCTTGATAAGGAAATGCAGAGCCCTTGCAAACACATTATGGGTGAATTTAACATGAATTGCAATACCCTGGGATTGAGCATCTCTTATTTTGCTGTCCTCTCTCTTTCATCAGTTGTTTTCTTCTGTAAATGGGTGCTCGGCATCTGATTTGTGTTTGACTTTTCTTAATGATCTAAATGCAGGCATGGTTTTAGTGCTCTCTTAAAAATAGATGTTTCCCTCTTGTCAGGTCAATGTAAAGTTCTTATATCCTTGCCTGTTCTAGACCTCTAAGTTAACTGGATGGCTTGAAAGGTGTAGAAAACACTTTCCCTGTTGGTTCTTATCTTTACCAACTTTGCTTCTGTTGACATTTCTTTTATTCTAAACTTCCTCTCTTCTCTCATTCCATTTTCCCATTTATTAAACTTGCTGCTGGAAGAGAAAATTGGCAAGAGTTTGTGTTTCATATCCCACAAACCTGCCTGAGGGGAGACTGATGTGGCAACTGCAGATAAAAAGTCAAATGGGTTTCGATTATAGTGGCATATTTTCTTCCTTGTAATGATACAAATGTATTGGATGAGAAAGAATGCCAAACATATGGCTTTAATGTTTTTAGTAGTGGTAGGTTTTATTTTTAACATATCCCATAAATTGTTGATAAATTTTTATCATAATTTTATTCTTCTTGTCTCAAGTATACAAATTGGACTGCTGCAGCTCTTCCTTTCCCAAACATTTCCTTTCCTTTTCTTTTAATCTTTCTTTATTTTCTTTTTTCATTTTCATTTTTTCTCATACCTTTTGGTTTTATGCTCATTTCTATCGTTCATTTTATTTCTAGGAATGTGCAAGTCATGGTGTTTACACACAGCAACAAGCCTTGGAATATCTTGAAGCAATGGTATGTCTCTTACTTGCATGTTGCAAGAACATTCATAACGCTATCACATATTCCATTATTAAATGTATTGATCCTTGAAGTGATCTGGGTGTCTCTAACTTGTATGTTGAACACCTATTGATGCTGCCACTTAATTCCATAATTGAATGTGGTAATGCTTGAAGTGAACATATAACCAACTCAGCCTCAAGCCTAAATTGGTTGGAATGAGTACAATGATCTGCCTACATCACTTTTAGTTAGCATACAAGATTATTGTGTACTGGAGCATCAACCTGCATTTGGTCTCCCTCCATGCTTTCTCTGTCCTCATACTTCAATTTGTTTGCTTTGGTCGTTGGTAAATCCACAGGTTGGAGTTTTGTATGCTGAAATTATGTTAAAATCCCCACAATTTTTTGAAAGAGAAGAACAAGAAAGGGATAAAACTCAACTGTCAATCAAGTGTCAATCATGTAAATAGGCTCCATCAAAACACTCAATAGGTACTGTTGTTTAGGCACCAAAAAACCATAAAACAACCAAAATATAAATAGACATCCCCAAATAAAAATCCAATTAAATAAGATGCTAACAAATTCTTGATAGATCTACTCCATCTGCTTCAAAGGAATAATAAAACTCTGGATAATCAAAATATAATTCTAGAAGTCGTGTGGTTCAGCAAAAAAAAAAAAAAAAAAACCTCAATCCTAAGGTTGGAATGTCAAAGTAGCATGAACTCTAAAATCAATCTTTGTTTCTCACTTAATATTGAAGAAGTTTGAACTTGGTCCCTTTTTCCCTCACTTTCAAAGTGATTAGAACTTCAATGCATGCATTTGCTTTGTTTATATTTTGTTTAATCATTGGCATGAATTAGAAAAATGTTGCATACTTGGTTCCAATCTCCCTTTCAAGACATTGTGCTCATCACTTCTTTACCATCTCTGAGCTTTCTTTTGACAATTTACTGATCAGTGGCTGCTCTTGTTCCTATACTTGTACTGTTATTGTTAATTATTCTCATTATGCTCTTCTTGACTTGGTTTGCCTCTTCTTTCTTGGTTTGCCTCTTCTTTCTCGAACACTAATGGTAGCACTTGACCCATATCAGGCGCTATGTGTCTCTTCATAATGCTCTTCTATGGAACATAATCTTGATTCCTAGCGTTAAATTCCCCACCATATGATTGGTGCCTTGAATAGATATGGTTGCCTATAAAATTCAGTACCTACCCAATACCTTTTCTTTTCTAAATTGCAATTTTTTCAGCTGTTTTTTATGTCTTGCAAATGCATAACTCCCCCCACCCCCTTCTCTTCTTCCAAGATGTTTGCTTAGATGAGAAATTTTATAAAGAAAACAAGTTGCTAACAATTAAGATCCTACATAGAAAATCATGGATCCACATCGACATTGGAGTCCTTACCTGTGAAACAACCATCTAGTGTTACCAAGCATAAATAACTGTTCAGGCATGGTTGGGTTGAATTCCTTTAGGTGATCATAACCTCTTCCAAGCTGCATTTTGCTTCTTTAGTCATTTCAACAATCTTTTTTGTTTTACAAGGAAGCTATCTTTTAATGTTATAGGTTTTTGTTTGATGGTTTGTGTATCTTTCTTGACTTCATAAACCCATATAGGCTAACTTCATGTGATTGTTATTGTCAACATCATACTTGTCTTTTTGGCCAATTTTTCATAGCAGTTGCTTGCTCTTGCAGGTGAAGAGGTCTACATACTCTAGTTCATCGACTGAAAAGGTAGCCTTTCCCCCTTCTCTCTATATAATGCATGTGTGTGGAGTAAATATTATAAATGCTACTTCTTCGTCTGTAATAATATATATGCTGCATCGTTGTCTATCTAAACATTTATAGACATTAACTATTGTTATTTTTCTGTTGTTGGCACTTCTATTTGATATTGGAATGGTTTGGTGTTTTCAGCAGGAAAATAGAGCTTTGGCCATTCTTCGAGATGTATTTATTGCTAATGTTCCGGTAGGATTTGTCTCATTTTTAAAATTTGCAGAATTTTTTTATTTGATTGTTAACCTAACCTTCACCTGTGCATTATAGGTGCGCAAGAATAATTTCCGCCCAAAATGTATATATGTAGCGGTAATGCTGAGAAGGATGATGGAGGCTTTATTAAACAAGGATGCAATGGATGACAAGGTAATGGATTTTTGGATGTAAGCCATGAACACTTTGTTTTATATCTTATATTTAGATAAACAATATAAATGCAAGTTTGGAGATGAATTCTGATGGTTGTTCGGAAGCCATTCAAACAACAGTAAGAAACCATGCTTATCTTGAGGTGCGAATATTTACACCTTTGAACATGTAGCTTTCAATCTTGTTCAAAAATATTCCATGACAAGTCTCAGAGATTGGTTTTGTTGGCTAATCAACCAACCATATCCAAACATCTATTTAGAACATACTTCAGGCATTGGACAGGCCACCTGCCCATGGACTAACAACCTGCCCATCATGAATTTTGCATGAGGATGTTTGCTTTTAAAAATCAACTACTTTAGATCAATTGCTTCGATGCTTTTGATGCCATGATTGCCCTTTTCCTCTATGCTTTGCTTTACAAACTCTTCTGTAGCTTTGTCTACTGAAACAGTGTGATTGGTCTGTCATGTAATCAATGTAAATGTTCTAGATTGAGTGTGTTAAAGCATATCTTTCCGAGTCCGTGGATGGATGGGTGATGGTAGATGACAAATAATATTTTTTTCTGCATGTAGGATTATGTGGGTAACAAGCGATTGGAGCTATCAGGCCAATTGATTTCTCTGCTTTTTGAGGTAATGTGGATCCAGGTCGTACTTAGTGAACTGCTATGGGTACTAAAATTGGCTCTCAAGCTGCCCCCTCCTCTCTCAATTTTCTTTGTAGGATTTGTTTAAGACGATGATAACTGAGGTCCAGAAAACAGCAGACACTCTGCTAGTAAAACAAAACCGATCTAGCCGGTTTGACTTTTCTCAAGTAAGTATAGCTGCAAAATCAACGCTATTTGTGACTTGATATAATGGATTTTCATATCTTGATTATAAAAATCAAATCAAAGAAATAATTTAGCCTCTTTTTTTTTGTTGTTGGAATCTGGTGTCTGCTGTTTCATTTAACACTGATTATGTTAAGTTGTTTTTGGAGTAAGTTTCACAATTTTTTTTTTAATTTCTTGTTATAGTATATAGTTAGAGATAGTATTACCAATGGGCTTGAAAGAGCACTCTCTACTGGAAACTGGGATGTCAAACGGTTTAGGATGAACAGGAAAGGCGTGACACAGGTTCTGTACTGAGTATCCCCTCATTTTGCTTTATCATTCCTTTTGCACATATTTCTCTGTTTCTTGTTGGTATCACAATAAGCTGACAGAGAATCCTCTGCTAAAAGGTATTAGTCAGGTTATCCTATATGGCATCGTTGGGCCACATGACCAGAATTTCACCACAATTTGAGAAGTCCAGGAAAGTAAGTGGACCCAGGGCATTGCAACCTAGTCAGGTAATATTGATGTCTCCACACTGCCCTAAGAAATCTTGCAAAATTGTCATGTGTTTCTTAGGGTAATATTCAGTCTATTGCTGATGGTTTTTCTTTTTCATTTTACTGATTCCAAGTTTTTTTTCCTAGTGGGGTATGCTCTGCCCTTGTGATACTCCAGAAGGAGAAGCATGTGGACTTGTGAAGAACTTGGCCTTAATGACTCATGTTACAACTGATGAAGAAGAGAGCCCATTAATCTCTCTGGTGTGTCCTCGGTTAAATTTCCCTTTGTTCATGAGCAACACAGACACAATGTTTTACATGTTTAAAATCATATGAAGTCTTACCATGAATTTTACTTAGAAAGTTTATATGTAGTGAAGTACCAGCATTTGTGGTTCTCAATGGATAACTTGCCTCCCAGTGGCCAGAAAATTTTGAAAACAAACCTTGTCAATAAAGGATTGCCATGTAATAATATAATTTCAACTCAATTCTCCTTAAATGATGTATGCAAAGATTCTTCTCTGAAACTCTATTTTTGAATCCCCCTCTATAAAACCCAAATAACAGCCAGTGGAAAGCAAACACCCAGTTGGTCTGTTTCTTAGCAGCCAACTCTATGTTGATTAGTCTGTCATGAAACAAGTATCTGTTAGCTCTATTGCACTGTGCATGAACTAGCAGGTGGTTCATGGTTGATGAATTCAGCATCTTCTGTGAATTTTTCTTTTCCTCTCTCTCTCTCTCTCTCATGAGATTGTCAATGGGGAAAATCCTAGCTGAAGTTCTCTCAAGCAAAAGAGATGCTTTGGCTGGAGCTTTAGACTTCAATGTTTAATTGCTTGTCAAGGAAAATTAGGCCTACCTTTGCTGCCCCAATATTTAGACATGGCCGTGTAAAAATATTTAACACTAAAACTGCCTCATTTAGCTATGTCCAGTTACTTTATACATTCCGCATGTAGTTTTGGGTGTCAGCTACTATTATTGACATGTACGTATAATTGTCTAGCATTTATGCATATGCTTTTTGGTCCTGTGAGCATTTTAGAAAAGAACTATGGCTTTTGTAATTTTGCTGCAGTGCAAGTGTTTGGGTGTAGAAGACTTGGAACTTCTCTCTGGAGAAGAGCTTCACACGCCAAACTCTTTTCTGGTTATATTTAATGGGCTTATTCTTGGGAAGCACAGAAGGCCACAGGTAAGATTTCTTTTGCGTTGAGCAGATGTTGATGTCAAAACCTTCTCATTCAATTCATTGACTTTATCTTCCTGTTTCTCAAAACACCTGTTTAGCAATTTGCAAATGCCATGAGAAAGTTGCGAAGAGCTGGCAAAATTGGCGAGTTTGTAAGTGTCTTTGTGAATGAGAAGCAGGTAATTTCTTCTGTGACATCAATTGGAAAAATCTTTCTGACAATGTTCTTGTGTGTCAACTATGATGAAACATGCTTCTTGGATAGTGATTCTGAAATGGAACAGGATTAGGTTTAAACTAACTACAAAATAGGCCAAATCATATATCTGAATCAGAAGGTAAAACACTAATAACAAATTGCATCAACAATCATGTTTCTATTATGATAAGCAAAAATAACAGAATTTCAGACTTTTGGTAATTCTGCGAAGAGGCAGATTTCTTGTCGATTGCTTCTGTGGGTTTGTGGGAGAGGATAGAATTAGTAACTCTATGGTTGCGTACCATCAGTGAAGTCCTGTGATGTGCACTTGGTTGGAGAGATGCTAGAGTGTTTATGAACCAGCAAACTTTGAGATAATTGTTGTGGAATGGGATATTTTTCCTCTCGTGGTGTCATGCTTCTGGAGCTTTTACGGGTATTTTCCTACTTAAAATTCAATGAGATTGAATGAACTTAACTATTGGGATACTAAATATAAGACCCTTGTTTTCTGATGTTTCCCTCCTAAAAAGGAGGTTTTGAACCCCCCCCCCCCCCATGCTTAAGTAACAAGCATTTTTAAAGACTTAGCTCAAAAGTGGTTTACCAGAATGGGTGGACCATGTCCCATATTTCCTGATTTAGTGGCAGAGTCCTGGCTTTTTCCAGAAGAAATGGCGCATGGATTTGTATGCTTATCTGTTTACTCCTTCTCTAAGTCCATGTGTCTAAGCCTTTTCATGTCGGTTTTGTATTCTTTTTTAGAATTCAGCTTTCTTTTTTCATGCATGGAGCTTGTTTTGTAGGATTTGAGGTTGCACACACTGCCTTGTTCATGGCGCTTTAAATATACCTCCATTTACTTGCATACACTCTGGCATTTATAATGGATGAGAATGAAGCACCAAAAGAAAAAAGGAAAATGGATGAGAATGGAATGTGAAGTTCCTTTCTGTGTTTTGGGTCCTGAGGAGATCTTGGGGGCTTGTAATACTTGGAAGATACCCACACTGACAAGGAGGCATTGAGGCTCAAACACATGATCAACTCTCAAAGAGGATGTGCTCACCAATGGCCTAAGACCCTTGGTCTGTACCTTTGAAAATATACACATTTTAGTCACCCACATGGATGAGAGTACACAGTTTGTAATACCTGTGTAAATGTCATAATGCATGAAAGTACAAAGCTTGTAATACTGGTAACAATGGTTGGTATAAAAAGTGCTTTCTGCTGATTCTTTAGGATGGTATAATATCTCATTATCTGTGGTCCTCTAAGGTTATCTTGTCCACCTATATGAAGGACACATAATAAAGCTTCAGGTTTTGCATTGAAAGTAGGAAATTCATTAGTAATCCTAAAAATGACTGACTCGACCATCCTCTTTATTTATTTAGCTATTCATTTTGCTATTCTGCATTGTACAATTGAGTAGACTATCTTGTCGTGGACTGCAAATAACTGATATTTAGCAAAAAATGTCTGCTAGCGTGCTGTGTACATTGCTTCTGATGGAGGTCGAGTTTGTCGTCCGCTGGTTATTGCAGACAAAGGTGTATCAAGGATTAAAGAACATCATATGAGAGAGTTAATGGTGAGTTCATTTATTCTATTAGAACCAAAGTAAAGGATGGTACTCTAAACCTGATTTAATTTCCATTTTCTTCAAGGATGGAGCCCGCACTTTTGATGACTTCTTACATGAGGGATTGATTGAGTATCTTGATGTCAATGAAGAGAACAATGCTTTGGTTGGTCTTGAAATCACTATTGAGAAACTGTACTATATTTTCATTATCTTTCTCTTTTTTTATTTACAAGGACCTTTTCAATATTATTATCTGTTTTACAGATTGCTTTGTATGAATGGGAGGCCACTCCAGAGACAACCCATATTGAGATAGAGCCTTTCACGATATTAGGTGTTGTTGCTGGGTTAATTCCTTATCCTCATCATAATCAGTCACCAAGAAATACATATCAGGTTTGTTGTCATTTTCTCAATATTAAAGGTGATACATTTGCATTTCAATTTCTAAAAATGACTCCTTACATCTTACTTGTATCATGTGGCAGTGCGCTATGGGGAAGCAAGCTATGGGAAACATTGCATACAACCAGGCAAGTTCTTTTATGTCATTGATTTGGTCGAATTATTACATTTTATGCAGTCTGCAACTGTTCTTGCATGTGCCTTAGCATGTTGCTGGTGGTGTGGTACTGCTAACAACATGGTCAATAAAGACAAGATCCTTTTAATTTTTCCAACTATCTCTACCTTTGAGCACTATATGGATAAACATCCATATGTATTGGAACACATTGGAGTGATGTTCCCATGAGTACTACAACTGATTGAAAAATTTACAGAATTTCATTATGGAAAAAATAGATGAATGAATTATCAAATAATAGATGTTTCATTGCATAGATGAAGGCTTTTTTTATTTTTATTTTTTATGAAAATGTGCTAATTAGTATCATTGTTATCACTGGTGAACTGCCTAACTACATTTTCAACTTTGAAGCATGCAAATTTGGTGTTTCTGTTTCCATAAATTAGTCCCAGAAAAATTGCTTCATACAGTTTACATGAATAAATTTCAACCCCGCAAAAAAATAAAAAAGAAAAGAAAAATATGGGTATACTTTTTAAGTTGTTCGCATAATGTGGCTGAATTATTGTTTAACCAGCTCAATAGGCTAGTGATATCTCTTTTCCCATTTGAAGTAAGAGACCATGATCAACTCGTGGAAGCAGAGGATATTGGATAGTTTGTGGATGGCATTAATTCTCTTTCCCAAATCAAAATGATGGGCTGAGTGACCTTTTTCCATTCTCAAAGAATCCCAAAGTGTTTTCCACCAGCTTTTTTCTTAATAAATCTCCAAAAGTTGGTGCTTCTGTTCTTGTTCTGTTGTTTATGTGACTTCTATTTCCATTGAACGTATTGTTATTGATTTGTTTCATCCAAGTTTAAACAATGAGCAAATGTCTAAGAATGCTTGTTGGTTCCTTGCATCCTTTTTGTTATTTTCACTTTTTGATGAATGGCTGTGGTGATATTTATGTAGGTTTCTATAATAAGAAATGTTCTGTTCTTGACTAGTGATCTTCCTGTCATAGCAGTTAGGCCGTATGGACTCGTTACTTTACCTATTGGTGTATCCTCAACGGCCTTTGTTGACAACAAGAACAATTGAACTGGTAATTATCTTCCTATTATAAATGCTTTGGCGAGGATCATTGGCTGTGAACTAATCAGTTTGCTTCCAGGTTGGATATGATAAGCTTGGGGCTGGTCAGAATGCAACAGTTGCAGTTATGAGTTATAGTGGCTATGACATAGAGGATGCAATAGTCATGAACAAGGCCTCTCTAGATCGTGGTTTTGGTCGATGTATTGTTTTGAAGAAGTACATAATTTTGACATCCTTAATTTTTCCATATTTTATTATGATGGCATCCTTTCTCAATGTAATTCCCTGTGTGATTTCGCTTGCCTTGATAGAGTGTTAGTGGTTGCTTATTTTGGTCTTTGCTCTATGACAGATACACTTGCACCAATCAAAAGTATGAGAATGGTGCATCAGACAGAATCTTAAGGCCACGAAAAAATGAAGAAAGAGAGAGGGTATGAAACTACCTCCCCAACCCATTCCCTTTTCAGTTTAGTGTTTCCATCTCTATTATTCTTCTAGTTTAGTTTGCTGAACATTTGTTGGTTTCTGAATTTCATTTTCCTTCTCTTGGATGAACAAGAAATATTAATAGAAAAGATAATTGTGTCTAGAATCAGGTTCTTTCAGTGTTGATAGTTTTAGAGGCAGATGGTTCTTGTGCGTCCTTAGGGTTTACTGATGTAGGAAGAAAAAGAAAAATTAGCAAACTCACCAAGTCTGGTTTTCTGGATTGTACTGCCAGAAAAGAAAACAAAGTTCTTTTTAAAACTCACAAAATATCAAATTGTCCATTTCTTTTTACAGCAGTAGCAGCCCTTAAATACTAAACAAAACCATAAATTAAAAGAAATAGCTGATGCAGGATCTTTGAATTATGATACCTAAATACTATAGTTTTTAGGTCATAGTAGATTTGGTGGGTTAGGGAATTGGGGAATAGGTTATAGGTGAGGGTTGGGATACCTTTAAGGGTAAGGTGATCAAACTAGATTAAAGGATGAAGGATATAAACGTTAAACTTTGAATTAAATTGAATAAAAAAACTACTAGTCACACTAGTAGTGTTTCTATGTATCACACCTAGAAACTAGAAACCTAGGCTCCTTGCACATGGTTCTTCGCAATGGATCCTATGATAGACTGGATCATACAATCTCAAACCATATAGTGAAATTCTCATCCATTCATTCATCTCAATGGGGGCTTACAAACAACATGCACATAGAGCAAGGAGGTCAAGCCAAATGGGTATGTTTGCCTTAGCATTATGATTTCCCCCATCTTCAAAAATCATATAAAGGTATATGTTTTAATTGTTTCAGCTTCTGCATCACCAGCCCTTAAAAATAACTAAATCTTCATTGTCTAAATGTCCCTAATAAATAATGCATAAATAAACAAGTAAAGGAAAAAACCCTAATCGTTTATATAAGCGCACACTCTACTAACATGAACTACTACTTAGAATTTGTCCTGCATCATTTACCTTTGCATTACTTAGAGATCCCTTTTGGAATATTTTTTTTTGCTTAGAATTTTTTAGAGAGGCTTGGTGGGTGAAAGGTGTTTTTTTCCCTTTATTGCTTCTCCAGTATTCCTTTAGGGTATATGTATTTTTTTGTTTTTCTATTAGTGCTGCTGAATGTGATAAAAGATATTGAGGGAACAGGGGTTGGGTCGTTTAGTAAACGAGGAGGCTTGTAAGCCTAGTTAGAGGAAGGCTGAGGATTTTTGACATGTTTGAAAACATTAACCGAGTCATGGCAGTTTCCTTTAGAGCATTGTTCTACTTGGTATAAACTGATTTGGAGCAAGTATGATTTTTGACAAAAATGGCTGGGATGTTATGGTTGCAATATCATTTGTGCAATCCTTAGAAGTTCATTTCATATATTGTTGTTGTTGTTAATTTTTCTTATCTGGTTAAAAGAAACATGGTAGTGATTCCCAATTTCATTTTATAGCACTTCTGGGGAGGAGATATTCCATTGCTTGAAGCTTTTTCCCTCTTGTTGTCTTTAGAATTTAATTAGATTGCAGGAGAGAAAAAACTAGAGTTCATATACTCAATTATTTATCTCTTCAGGTGTTGATGAAAGCATATATGGACTCTAGAGGGACCCAACACTTGCAAGTCTTTCTTTGACACATTTTGTTTGTTCTCCTAAACCTTCTTTTCCTTGGTCTAGTCACATTTGGAACACCAAGACACTTTAGGGTTATTAAGTTAAGACTTTCATTTGTTTGTCAATCCATAATATACCAGTGACTTATTACTAGGGAGAAGATTAATGAAAGCATTGTGTTTTAATTAGGGATCTTAAGCATTATAAAACTAGTGAGATGCAGGAAATCAGTTTTAATTATTTTTTCTAATATAGATCACAATGAACCCTATAACAGTGAGATAATGTCTTGTGTTTTATGCTGTCCCTCATGGTGTTACTTGTGTAGGTGTTGGATGATGATGGACTTGCTGCTCCTGGGGAAATTATTAGGCATGGTGATATCTATATAAATAAGGAGTCCCCAATTGAAACAAGGGGGCCTTTAAAGTCTGCAGCAGCTTTAGCAGATGTGTCAGTAGTTTACTCCCTCAATTTTAATTTATTAGTTTTTTCTTGGCATGGAATCATTATTCCTCACCTGCATTTTAATTTCCAGAAAATATCGGCCTTGTGCCCAAATATTCAAAGGTACTGAAGGGGAGTCATGTGTAGTTGATAGAGTTGCTCTTTGCTCTGATAAAAACAACAATCTATGTATCAAATATAAAATCCGCCATACTCGTAGACCAGAGGTACGGAACTTTTTCTGCCTAAATGTGGGAAATATGTTTCTTCAACTGGAGTTTATGGTGAATTGATACAGCATCATTTTGTTTTCACTTATCCACCCAGGTTGGTGACAAATTTAGTAGCAGACATGGGCAAAAAGGTGTTTGTGGAACAATCATTCAACAAGAAGATTTCCCATTTTCTGAACGGGGTATTTGCCCTGATTTGATCATGAACCCGCATGGGTTTCCCAGGTATCCTCCTCTAAATAGTTAGTGTGCTTTTCTTATCACTTTGTGCTAACTAAAGAGAAGAAGAAAGTAACTTTTGAGCTCTGAATAGTGGCTACATACATGTATTCTGTATCCAGAGGATATCGAAATATGTAGGTCTGTGACCCCTGATAACTCTAAAATGCTATTGCATTCATGCATCAATAATTCATCAAAATTGTGTTCCTCTCCTGCCCTTTTTCTTATATTACTGAAGATCTTAATGCGTTAGGCAATAGGCAACAATGTATCGAATTTGTGTTCCTCTCCTGCCCTTTTTGATATTTTGCATGATCATCTATCCATCTCATGGAACAATAGTTGATGAGCAAAAGCAAAAGGAAAAATATCAATAAGTTTTGTCATAGTTTTGGATGACAAATGACTGCATATTTCTGAAATATTTATGTTTGTAATTTCAGAGTACTCTCCAATACAAGGATTTGTCAATTTATCCATCACTAGTCCACAATCATAGCTTAGAATTTTCAAGTACTTTAGGCATCAATAATGTGCCATGTTTTTTCCTTTGATTATTTTTCTAGTAATGTTACATATGCTAAATTGCGAGTTTCTTTATTGTCTATCTTTATACTTGTAGGCTGTAGCCTTGGTACATTATATACGCCGTTATTGATGATCTAATTAACAAGCAATAGCATTCTTCTTTTTCCTTTTGGTGCTTCATAGTTGATGCTTGAAAAGTGTCAACAGACGTTGTTTGCAAAGCATTTTAACTGTCTTTTTTTTTCCAAATATAATAAGAGCCTTGATTATTATACATGCATATTATCCCCTTAAATCATGTGGACCATCACAGAAAAAACGAACTTAAAAGCACCCATTTATCTGAGTAATGAAAGTAGAAAATGTGAGGATGACAAACTCAACACATATGGAAGTGGCTTTTGTAAACTGATTGAAGCAACACGCATCACTTGTGTGGAGTGTCTATAATCTTTTTCTTGACATTTTCTTAAAAATTATAGTTGTAACACAAATCACTTGTGTGGAGTGTCTATTATTTTTTCTTTACATTTTCTTAAAAATTATAGTTGTAATGAGAGTTGAAGATTCCCTCCAGATAAAAAAGGTTTAAATTTTAAAAAGTTATTATTTTAGTAAATGATTGAAGGATGCATCGATAAGTTCATACTTAGGAGTGTAATTATGAATGTATAAAATAATTAAAAGGTTAAAAAAGATCTTATTGCCTAACGTATACTAATAATAATAATAATAATAATAAAATTCTGAAAAATAAAATTCTATTGGTTCTTTTATTTGAAAAAAATACCAATAACTTAAGTTTTAATAAGCAAGACACAAATAATAATAATAATAATAATAATAATAATAATAATAATAATAATAATAATATTATTATTATTATTATTATTATTATTATTATTATTATTATTATTATTATTATTATTAGTGTCTTGCTTATTAAAACTCAAGTTATTGGTATTTTTTTCAAATAAAAGAACCAATAGAATTTTATTTTATTTATATAGGAAGTTGGAAGCAATAATGAAAGGAGTTTATCTCCAATGATTTGTTCGTGAAGGATACCAACACCATTACCTTGCCAAATTGAATTTGACCAGTATAAGCATTTCAAAAGATTTCCTCAAAGCAGAGTGGGAGGGAGTGGGGACAACTTCTTATTCATATTTATGCAGATTTTAGTAATGCTTTCCACCATGCCCTTTTCAATGATTTTGACCATGTGATGAGTAATTCTTCTATTTAAAATGGAAAGATTTTACCTTTATTTATTAAAGTTACAAGTATTATCAGTTTTTAGTGATGTTTTGAAGTCTGCACATTAGAGACAATTGACTATGTTCTCAATGATTGACACCAGTGACTGCATTGATCGTATGTATTACTTGCGCTAATTCTATGAAACCAAATCTGTGTTTGCAACAGCTCTTAACCATGCAGATGAGTAAAGAAAAAACCAATATATAATAGGCAGATTGCAATTGCAATAACACAACACAAGATGGAACTACTGTATGATATTATTCAAGCAATATGTCACATGGGCACTTTACTAGCTTCTTCAATGTGGTGCTTCACCTCATCGCAATCACTTGATTCTTTTTTATGATTTTTGACAACTATTTCATTTCACATGCACACAAGTTATAAGTTGTCGTGTGGTATCTTTTCAATTGATAGGAGTGCAAGATATGCGCAAGTTAAATAATGTAATTGTGTGCTTGTTTTTTATATAGTCGAATGACTGTTGGGAAGATGATAGAGCTTCTTGGGGGTAAAGCTGGAGTTTCATGCGGTAGATTTCATTATGGTAGTGCATTTGGAGAACCAAGTGGTCATGCAGACAGGGTTGAAGCTATAAGGCACTTTCTCTCTCTTATGTTCTTGCTTTTGGTCTATGTTTCTCAAACTTCATTTTTCTTTAATCCTTGTTCTGCTTCATGACAGTGAAACACTTGTTAAGCATGGCTTTAGCTACAATGGCAAGGACTTCATTTATTCAGGTTTTTGTGCTTACCCTTAAGACATTACTTATGAAATTGAACTTACATGCACTTCTATAAATAATTCATTTTGATTTTCTTGAAGCATTCTGAATTTGATATTTTTATTTTGCAAAATGTAAATTATGTGCACTTCTATAAATAATTCATTTTGATTTTCTTGAAGCATTCTGAATTTGATATTTTTATTTTGCAAAATGTAAATTATTCCAATAAATAAATACTGGCATTAATGAGACAATACCTCGTTCCAAAAGATAATTTGATAAGCTTGTCATGATTGAGTGGAGAAGTGACTGTATATACACATGTTATGATTTTCAGATATGGACATGGCTTTCTGCATGCCAAAATTTCAACATATCCTAAAGACAGTTCTTGTATTTTTGTTTATTGAATTTTAAATATTATAGACTATTTTGAGGGTCATCAGACTGAACTGTGCACTTAAGCAGTGATCCATCTTGTTTCTTTGTCTTGGTTGTGTCAATGGAGAGTCTTGCACTTAATTAAACCAATGTATTACTCTGCCATTGCTTTCAGCAGTGCCAAATGACTTGAGGAGAATACATCATTTCCCCTTTGATTCTCAAATGACTGAAAAACTGGAGATGTCAATCAATATTTCCTTCCTTTCTTTTTTCTTTTTTATTTTCTAAAGATCTGAAAACACTTTCTATGAAGGAACCAAGAACTTGGCACCACTCCATATTCTCATATATATAAACACTAATATATTAGTAATAGTACTTTAAAATATATAATATTATTATAAATAATAAATTACTAATATATATCAACATATAATATTAGAAATTGTTTTAATTTATATAATATTTCTAGAAGATAACATTATAATACACAACATTTTATACTATACAATAATCATATCTAAAACAATATAAATTCTATCATAACATAGGATACCATAGGAAAAAATTATTATCAATGCACACCAAAACATTGGAAAATGTTTTCCAACTCAACTAAACATTAAAAAAACATACATTTTTTGTAATTCATTTTCCAAAAGGATTTCGTTCATCACAAACAAGCATGGGCTTGATTTTTTAGTGACTTGTATTTTTTGAGGTTCCTCTAGGAGTGCCATTCTTGGGGAGTTGAATTAAAGGAAACCTTTCACGAAGCATGCTCCTGGTTTTGTTTCGCAAACCTTCCCACTCAAGTCATGTAGGTTAAGATATTTTATCAAGATCCTTCTAGAAGAGTATAAAGTTTGGTATAGCGTTTATCTAACAAACAAAACCAATTTGGTTTATCCTTCACTGCCCTCTCCATATACCAACTTAAGCTCTTGGTTTGGATTCTCCAACATGGTCATCCTGACACCTCAAAACTTCCCCAGGTATCACAGGTTGTCCTCTGCAGGCGTATATTTTCATGGGGCCAATTTACTACCAGAAGTTAAAACATATGGTGAGATTTTAAGCTTTCTTTCTGGTGTGACATTGTTCATCTGTACTTGGATAGCTGTTCATGGTTGTTATTATACTTATTTACTGGTTGGTACCTGGGTGCTTCAAATCTATAGCTTTCAAATTAACATAAAGGTGCCAGAAGAGACATGGAATGATTATAATGATGGGTTTAAGGTTTGCTGTGTATTCAAATTATTGATTTTACTCTGTTAAACAAATGTTCTTTCCTTTACGCATTTGGGGCTTGGGGTATTCTTTCAAGCAAAACATTTGAATTCATGTTCTCATTACTGTTTCCGTACTTATAACAACACAGAATCTGCTGATAGTGTCTCTAACATGGCATCTACTCTTTTTTTCCTTCACATATTACATGTAGCCCTGTCACATTTCATTTCTGCATCTCTTATTTATTCAATTAGCACAGTATTCTCGCTTCTTCATATATTTTACATTGTATATCTTGTGGTGACTAGGTCTTAGATAAAATGCATGCTCGAGGTAGTGGACCACGCGTCATGCTAACCAGACAGCCTACTGATGGGAGAGCTCGAAATGGAGGTTTTCTTTTCCAATGCCAAGATGCTTTTTATCAATTTATGTTTCATGTTTAAGAAGATTTCGTCTTCAGATAAATGTTTGTTTCCCAGGTCTTCGAGTGGGAGAAATGGAAAAGGATTGTTTGGTTGCATATGGCACTAGCATGTTGCTTTATGAGCGCCTAATGGTTTCCAGTGATCAATTTGAAGCTCAGGTAACTTTTATTTGTTTTTGTACTCTACATGCACATAATGAATTTTGGCATGGAGTACTTAATGAAACAAAGTGGATGCAAGTATTTTCTGGCATCCATGTTGAGAAACTATCCATTTTATACGAGGGAAGAGGAGTTGCTGCTTTAGTTGTTCAAAAAACAATCACTTGGCACATCATTGCATGTTAAAGTTACCTGCTCAATTGCTCATCGATCCAACTGCATTTATTTGTTTTTTGAAACTCTCCAGTTGTATAACTGTCTCATTGGACACTTTCACTAGCTATAGGTATTTCCCTGGCTATTGCCTTCTGGACCTTAGCTTTCAAATTTGATTGAACAACATTTGAGGATCATTTTCTGTACGAGTGATGCTAATTTTACTGAAAGTGTGTTCCCAGAATCAGTTCCCAAATGATCTGATTAATTAGATGTGTGGATCTCTCTGTGGGCTCTTCCCATGAACAAATGAGATTTTCTGGAAGTGGCTTCAGGAAAACGCTTTTGGTATAATTAGCCACCATTCTTCTTTATTAGACTATTAATTTATTTGATTGCAGAAATTTCTAGCTTAGACAGTGATTGATCCCAAATGTGATGAGTTACTAAGTTATGCTTATTATAGCCACTAAGTCTACTAGATATTTGTATCTTCTGTATAATAAAGAAGAAAGGTGGTCTATTATATTTCCATAACAGCTGATAGCATCTCCATGTAATGCAGGTTTGCAGAGCTTGTGGTTTATTAGGCTATTACAATCAGAAGCTGAAAGCTGCAATGTGTACCACGTGTAAAAATGGGGATAAAGTTTCTACTATGAAACTACCGTATGCTTGCAAGCTCTTGATTCAGGTAAGTGTGCTTTTGATCCATTTTTATACATTCAAAGCTTTCTGCTTGTGTTCTTGACGAACCTTTACCAATGAATGGTCCATTTTCAGGAACTTCAATCAATGAATATTGTTCCTCGCCTAAAACTGGCCGAAGCATGATCTGATGGCTAATCTTACAGTTACCTCGAATGTGAACTTAAAGAGACGGATCAAGCTCATGAATTTCGTGGTCCAACATTTGTTACTAAGTAGTTAGACAAGAGGTCTGTCAATGCAAAAAGTCTGATGACAAACATGTCCTCACACATCATCCTTGCTTCATCTGATGGTGGAGCTGTGGGACGCTTTCTTCACTGGTCCCTGGATGACTCAAATGACCTACCTGTTCATCTGTAAGGGTTGCTCTCCTTCAAGCATTCTCAGGTACTCCGAATATCTGGCTCCTAAATCAGTCAAATACTGGGTGGGTAAACTTCCTTTTCTAATACCCTGCCCCACGGAAAGTTAAATCCCCGCTGCCTCCTTTAAAGAGATGTCTGAACTATTAGACAAAGGGTGTGCCCGAACATTAGTGTGTGATAATACCATATATGAAATGGGTATTTGAAGGTTTAGCAGTCGATTAATCTACTCATGAATCTTGGGATCAGCCTGGAATATGTAGAAGCCGAGGAATGGATCCTAGATTATAAACATTGTGAGTTGAATACACAAGACACTTGAAAGTGAATAAAACGTATTTTATAGGAACAAAAGTTAAACACAGTGTCTAATTAGGAATCAAGAATGGAATATGTTTGTTTAGTCCTCACGGCCATGTTCAAATGACCATTGCTTTGGAGAGGAGGATGAGGGCGGAGGTCCGAGGGGCACCAGTGAGAGATGGTTTTGTTTCTTCCAAGAAAAAATAAATAAAAAAATCACATCCACCCATATTCATGAATCTACCTGATGGGGAAATGCCATATCTTAGGCTGAAGTGTGACCTACGCAAACCCTCATTTTTCATGCATGCTGAATGAACAATTATTTCATCTTCACTGCACAACTGTCACCAAGAAAGAAAGAGAAAGAAAACAACTATTGGGGTTGGGGTAGCACGGCCTTCGTCTTCATATTGATTAGGGGCAAAATCGTCTTTTGAACTCTTGAGGCACGGTATAATAATGAAATTGCAGGATCTGGGATTAAATAATTACAACATTAATACATAACAGGCCATAAAGCATTCCTTAACATCACTTTTATCTTTATTGTTGGTTACAAAGCCCAGAAGAAAAACCTTTTCACATAATGGCTCGGGCAGAACCATTTTGTTGTCCTTCCAAACGGATTTTTTAATTTGTGTTGAAGAAACATGCAGAGAAGTTGTCGTTGTTAGCATAAACAAGATCGATCTGATTTGTTTGGAAGTCAGCGTCACTTTATTTTTTAATTATTATTTATTATTTATTTTAATAAGCAAGAAAGAGTGACTGCTCCGTGTTTTAATTTCTAATTGAATACAAACATAATTGCTTTCTTGTTAAGATCAAGAAGTAGTCATAAAAAAAAAAATGCTTCTTGTTAAGAACAATATTCAGCATGATCTTGCAAGATAAAGGACGAATTGCTTTCTTTTTCACTACAACCTCAAAAAGCAGACAGGACACGATCTTATTTGTTTCATAAGAGATAACAAGCAATCACACCTTTCAAAGCCAGCAGGCAGACACCAACTTTTTTGTATGGAAGTCATAATAACTTGGACTTGGAGCCTTAGGCCTGCTTGCGGAATTCAATCACGTACGTATTGAATGCACAGCACATCACTTCGAAACCCTTGAAGCCAGCTCCCCTGGCCAAGCCCTCAAATTCCTTTTCGGTCCTCTCTTTTCCTCCGGGGTTATGTGCCAGCATTATGGCATCAACGTGCATGACTCCCTTGGTGGCAAGACTTGTGTCAGGAGCCACAGGAAGAATGCATTCAACAAGGATCACTTTCCCGTTTTCCGGCAGCGCATCATAGCAGTTCTTCAAGAATCTTAAGCAGTGTTCATCGCTCCAATCATGACATATCCACTGTGAGAGCATATAAGCACCACCTCCATCAATAACACAAGTACTCAACGTGCATGGATTAGTTAAAATAATAAATTCAGTATTTCACTGAGATTGAAAGACTCCTGTCTAATTACCCAGCTCATTCTAGACATTTTATACACTAGAAACTTGTTAAATTCGACGAACGAAGAGCTTCATGACAGTGGATCATGAATTTTTTTGTGCGTACAGTCAACCACGCGGTTGTTAGCCATGGCATGGAATGGAATGAGGAAGGTGACTTCATAGTGGTTTAAATAAATAAATAAATAAATCACCTTCATGAAAACAGCATCTGCTTGGGGCACACTAACAAACATGTCACCACCAACATTCTCCACACCTGCACCCATTATACATGATCTCTATCAGAACTCATAATTAAGCAATTACAGGCAAGTGGCGCATGCATGCATTACTACACCCAGTACAGGCCATCCACCAAGATAATCTAAGTGTTGGCATTAGACATGAGACAATGTGAGTATATACCAGGGAAAGCTGGGGCATCCGCAATGACATGAGGCAAATCAAAGTTGATGCCCTTAATTGAAGGGTACTTGGAGACGATTGTGCTAAGCACAGCACCAGTCCCGCCACCAACATCCACCAAGGATGCGAGGCCTTCAAAGCCTTTGTAGGTCTCAAGAATCTTCTTCGTGGCAATTTTAGAATGGTCAGACATTCCCTTGTTGAAAACCTTGTTGAATCTTGGATCCGTGCCATGATATTCAAATGCAGTCATTCCATAGGCCTTGTTAAATGGAACTCCTCCTTCAAGAATCGCGTCTTTCAAATGATACCTGTAGCACTAGCAGAACCATGTCACATTATCTTCTTAATTAAGAAGCACAATCTACCTAAACAATGATGAATCATTTAATTAATTCAATTATTTAATTATTCTATGGTAGGTGTGATATTAATAATTAAGATGATGGAGTGGCATGCATTAATGATAGCCTAAACCTTGTAATTAAATTTTAAAATCAAATTCAGTATAATTCTTTCGATCGGTAAAGGGGGGTAAAGATTAAGACCTCTTGAAGAATGCGGTGAAGATTGCATTTTAATTTTAGTTTTTTTGAAAATGAATAAAAAATAATGTTTTTCAAGCAAAAAGTAAAAAATTTTAAAAGCGCCGCAATACCAAACGGCACCGAGAGATAGAATACTTACCAACTTTCCATGAGGACCTTGTCCTGGTTCATGAGACAGAGAGGGCTAACAGAGACACCATCTTCATTTTTGGTCAAGAACTTACAAACAGAAGCAAGACCATAGAGTCTCTCAACTTTCCCATCAGGAAGATCTCTTAGAGAGCAAATAAGAATGGAGTAACTAGCCAGAAGGCGCAAGATACGATCTAACATGGCAGGTGCATCAGGGTTTTTGGTAGGGAGATGAGAAGCTATATCGGATGGGGACAAGAGAGCACCAGGGCCAGCTTTAGCCATGATTTCAAGAAGGTCAAGTTCAATGGCTGTTTTGAGGACCATAGGTAGCACTGAAGAACTGATCAGTTGCATGGCAAAATTCGCTTCTTCATCTAATATCTGAGCTGGAGACATCTGAGTTTCACCTGTTGAACCCATCGTGATCAAGATTGATCGATTCTTTTAAGGGAACAGAGGGTTGAAGAAGGTGTAAGAGAAGAGAAGAAATGCTTTGGGAGGGTATGGGAACGATAGGACAGGGGTGTACAGTATATATGTATGTATATGGTGAAGTGGGGAACTACTCAACCACCTTGTAGTTGGTGCCTACTCTCTTGTCATTGCCCTTAAGCACAATAGCCACTGCCTAAAACATTAATGGCACAGTGCCTCCTCCTCCTCCTCCTCCTTATTCCTATTCTTATTCTTATTATAGTAGTAGTCGTCGTCTTCGATCGTGGCATCATCTTGACCAAGTATAAGTATAAAAAAGGTTAGGTCGGGAGGCTATTTGATATGGTGATCATCAAAGTAATTAAATGTTTTAAAATAAGGTCGTCGCTCTTTGCATCTATCAAACGCCAGCCATGTCGATCGTTAGTTGTCAGAACAACATGGCAGTTTATTATAATTCCTAAGGATTCTCATGACAATATTTTCTTAAGAACAAGGTTGCTATCAATCAATCGAAAACCTACCTACCACATACATTCAATAATTAAGATCATGCTAGCTAGCTAGCTCCACGTACGCACGTACCGCTTGAGATAAACAAACAAGCTGCTTCCATATTTTGTTAATCCAAAACCTAGAAGAATTCATATGACAAGTGGAGATTTCTGTCACTTATTCTAGATTTATATCGTATAACATCCCAGCATGTACGTAGCTCTGTTCTAATCACTTATTTTACAAGATTAATGGAAGCACGCCAACCCCCTGCATGTCTAATATTCTAAGATCGAGAGAGATAATGGTTTAATTATTACCATCTATCGAGGGTGTGTTGTCCCAGGGTACGAAGTTGACTTTGTAGAAGGACTTGAACAACTTCGCATCATATTTGGTAGGTTTTGCTTTAATTATGAGATGCAATAAATTATGGTCTTAGGTGCGCATTTTAAGCTCTAATAACAGGTTTTGTGATGAAGTCGTGATTAAAAGGTAATTAGCAAAGCTTTTGTCACGCCAAGCTGCCTGCATGCTTCTGTGGATATCATAGACCTTGGGTAGCGTGATGGTCACCACACACTCGATACCTACTTATTCACCCAATTATGACTCCGTACATGACCCTCCTTATTCACCCATAAGTGCCCCTGCACGACAATCCACATAACTCAATTATGACTCCGTACATGACCCTCCAAGATTCTTAAAAATTCACTTCTTGTCTAGAAAGTTAGCCTTATTTTCATATTAATCCCTTGAGAGTTACTACTAGCCCTTTCCCCCCAATCCTTGAAGATTTTTCAAATATTCATTCCTAAAGTCCCATGACATTTCTAACTTAGCCCCCACGAGAGTTTGGGTAGCCCTTCACCCTCGATCTGACCAATCTCTCATCGTTAAAAAGAGAGAGAAGAGTGGTGGCATATGTAGTCTCATGGAGTTATTCAGTACATCAAAAGTTGTATTCTTTCTTCTTCTTTTTTCTTACGTAAAAGTGAGATTTAAATAATTGTATAGTGCGTGGGTTGCATGTTGAACAGATGAAGTTTATACATTGGAGGAAATTATTTCTGCGTATAGTGTCCTCTCGACGTACGAGTGCATAGATTCATCCTATGTGTCTCGGCCATCAGAGCGCAGGGGCTCACCATCTATAGAATTAGGAAAGAACTTGGCTATTTTGCCCCATAAAATGATGGGCTGCAATATTGCAATGTCACGAAAACATTTTCTGTCGAAAATTATGTTCCATGCGAGCCAGGATTTTGTTTTGTTTTGGACTTAACTTTGTAATAGATTAGGCCTTAAATCTCAACAACAAATACTTCCTCAGCCCAACAAAAACTTCTATGGCAATACGTGCCTTCTTTGAAAAGCAACGGTCTCTTTTCGTACAATATTCTAGTTTTTGAAATTTGAGTCTGCGTGCTCTGGTTAAAACTTGCTCGGTGGTGTACCAGACTACCAGTGTATTGTTTATTGTCCTGGAAGGCAAATAGACAATCATGGAGGTTAAAGAAGAAAATAAGACTATCAAATCAGCTGTAATTGAGATAACATCTTCACCGTCTCCAGATGGGACTCCCATCAGACCCATATTTTGTTTGAAGAAAACAAACACGGAAAACATTAGAAAGTTTGATGAGATTGAGGATTGCTTTATCCTTGATTTCGACCCTTCTGATATTGACACTTCTCTTCATCGTATCTCGACTCTCTCTGTCTCCTCCTTCACTGATGATGGTGGTGGTGTCGATGACCTCTCTGTTGTTGCTGAAAAAGGCGAGGTCTTTTTTTATTCTTTATTTTATTTTTGGCTAAGTAGGATATAAGGTTTTGCTTCCTTTTTTTTTTTTTTTGCTGATAGGTTATAAAGTTTTGATCTTTATTGGATTTTTCTTTTTTTGCTGTATAGGTGGCTTGTAGAGATTATCCACACTCAAGGCATCTTTGTACTAAATACCCATTTGATAAAACCCCACATGAGAGCTATTGTGAACTGGTAAATTATTAATGAGGACTGTGTTTCGTGTTTGTTAGTTTTTAATTATGCTGATTTGATTTGATTGCAGTGTTATTGCTATGTTTGTGATTGTGCTGCTCCATGTAAGGACTGGAAGGATTCTAAATCAGCTCATTGCAATGCTTCAGAGAAAGTTGGTGATTGGAAGGAACAAAGGAGGTTGAAGAGAAAGGAAGAGATCAAACTTCCAAAGTCATAGGCTTTCTGGTTTTGCTAATGGTATCTGACACTTACATTGTAAAATCTGATCCTTTTGATGTCAATTAGTCAAATTCATGCTTAGAATTTGACGTGTTGCTGCTAGGTGCTAGTTGGCAGTATGTTGAATGCCGTAATTTAAAGATGCAAATGTGATACTATTGTCTGTAATTTTTTGCTAGAGGGTGGTAACGAAGTGGTCATAGGCCATATGCTATTCTAAATCCATTCTGTGATTGTCTTAATTTTCTCTAAATTGCCTTAACCCTTACTCGTGTTTAGAGAGAGTGCATCATAGTACTTAAATGGAACCTTTTCAGTTTCCCGTATTGTTTTGAGCTCCTGTAGAAACTGTAGCTATTTTTTATGGATTATTCATGTTTGTCTTCTTGCTCTTCTTCATTCTTGAATGCGCTGATTGCCAAATTTGTATGATATGGTAAACCTTCATTTTACTTTTTGAAGCCTTTGCTGAATCATGTTTCCGTGTGAACTAGTGGGAATTAGGCTTTCTTTGTTTTATAGTGGGGTAGTTGTTATATTTTGTTGTTCAGAATATCTGTTGTGGAACTTGGCCTTGAGGATGTTTGGATGTGAGAGATTGAGTAATTCATGCCTTTCTTTGAAACCTTGGACCTCATGGCATCGCTGGTTAGGTTAGCAGTGTTGTTTAGTAAAATTGAATGATGAACAAGTGCTGAATGGCAAGACTGAAATAACTGAAATCTGTGTTTTGCATTGTTGAAATGGGATGGTAAATTATTGAGCGTCTGGTATCTGGGAACAGAAGACAGTCAACAAAATTTAACAAGTGAAATTCATTTATCATGTCATGTAAGCTGCATTTGACTGATTCGGTTGCCATTTATTCTCTGCTGTTCATTCATCGCATTAGTTAGGAAAACTGATATCGTTCTATAATACCTGTGTCAACGGGGTAATTGTTTTCCTTCAACACCATCCACTTCAATCTGTTGTTGCATCTGCATCTTTTCATGCATAGTTTGTTGCAGCTGCAACTTGACTTGAGATATAATCATCATCTTATCGCTTCTGTCAATTTGGTACACAAAGCCTGTCTGTTATATTTTTCTCTGCAATTTTTACCTTGGATACTTCACCTCTAGGACTATATGACATTTGTTTGCATATGGTTATTATTGTAGTTTATATTGTGATTGAATGAGACCCTTTTTTTTCTGGAATGTGAGACACCACAGGAAGTATCCTATGCTAGCAGCAAACGTCCTACTCCTACCCTTCATGGTCTGGAAATGGCTGGTTCCAACTGATCATGGCAGTGCTGAACTAGTTAGCATGGAACCAAATTTATGAAGCTCTTGTAATGAAGTGACTCCACCGTGTTTGTCATATGATGTTCATTTTGCGCCCACCAACATTGTTATGTGCTCTGCTTATGAATCTCAGTACAGTCAACATTTTCTATTCATTTTAAAGATGGAAATGCATCTGAGTTCTTAAGCTATCCTGAAAACTTAAAAGTAAATGAATATTAAGAAGTTAAGGCTTAATCTTTTAGAATTAAAACATAGTTGAGAATAAAAAGTTAACAATATGAAAGGTGGAGGTTTTTGAGCTGTTCGAAAGGTCATGAAGCGGTAAGAAACTGCTGATCTTGTCAAACACAAACCCACTTGGCATTAATATGTGTCGACTCATGTAGGTGATTTCAAGTCCTCAACCATGGCTTGATTTCTATTAAAATAATGTTTCGAAACATGATGTGTTCTTTTAAAATTTAATTTTTTTATATAAAATAAAATATTTTTATGTTTTTAGATTGTTTTAATGTTAAAAATAATTTTTTTAAAATAAAAAAATATTATTTTAATATATTTTTAAATAAAAAAACACTTTAAATTACCATCATTACTACATTCCTAAAATATATAAAAAGCATCATTATATATATATATATATTCACAAAATTTCTCTTCTTGTTGTGACAAGTTAATTTAAAAATGGGCCAAAAGAAAAGGTCCATTTCTCTTTAGCCCATAGGAAGAGACCTCTATATCCCTACCTTCCTTACTCTTCACACTCTCTGTCTCTCTCTGTCTCGTTATCCCAAAACACAAGTAAACCAGCAGCAGCAGCCAAAACCATGTCACCCGGTCCCGTCGTTGAGGCTGAACCCGCCGCTGTCTCCACCACCGAGGAGGTCAAGTCAACTGTGGAAGAGACTCTGCAAAAGAAGCCTCCTCAGGTTTTCTTTTGCTTATGTCTTTAATCTTGATAGTTACTTGTCTATTATTTGGTAGTTTATTCTGTTTGTTTATTCAAAAGCAGAACGAGGATGAGCCTGTTGTAGAGGACGTGAAAGAAGATGAGAAGGACGATGAGGATGAGGACGAGGATGATGAGGACGAGGACGATGATGATGACACCCCCGGTACTTCCTTTTCTCATTTCTCTTATTGGGTTCTTGTTTTATATTTCATTTGATACGTTTTTTTCCCACAAGTAATTATTATTGATTTGTGAATCTGGGTTTTCTTTCTTGAATTTTTGTTTTCAGTCTTCAAGTTACTTTACTGAGTTTACTTTTTTTTCTCTGCAAATGTTGTGTCTTTGATTCAATTCTTTGTTTGACGATTCATTGTTTGAGGAAAAAAAAAGAATTTTTCTGTCTATTTGGTTTGTGAGGTGACTGTAGCAAATAAATGGTTTAGTGTCTAATGCTTACATGCTTTTTTGGTTTATGAGAATTGGAAGTGTATTGAGTTTCTTTCAATTACTTATTTTGCATGTGAGAAAATCGACTTTTGAAATATGATGGAAGATATCTTTGTGGCCCAATACGTGAGAGTATTTGCTTGTCAAGTTATAATGCTTTTCCTGGGGTAACAATCCTTAAAGTTTCCATCTTTTCATGTTATTAGTGTCTTTTCTTAATTAAAGTGTTTTGTTTATCTAGTTGCATTACAGATCCATTTTGTCTGATTTTAAACGATAGCTTATGGGTTTGATCTCATATAGTCTTAACCTTTTTTTTCTTGAGGTTCATTTTAAATATCGGTTTGGTTTCGTGAATGTTGTTTTTGTTTTAAATAGATGGCATTGTTCTGTTAAAGTTAATGATAGGAGTGCTGTGAGATGCAGGTGCTAATGGGAGTTCAAAGCAGAGCAGAAGTGAAAAGAAGAGTCGCAAGGCAATGTTGAAGCTTGGCATGAAACCTGTTACTGGTGTTAGCAGGGTCACCATCAAGAGGACCAAAAATGTATTATCTTGCATTATTGTTAATACTATTACTACTACTACTATTACTTTTGTTCTTGAACTTTGGCTGCCTATGTGATTTTGTGCGAGTAACCAATTTTTTTTTCTTTGGCCTTTCAGATACTCTTTTTTATCTCAAAGCCAGATGTCTTCAAGAGCCCAAATTCTGAGACTTATGTCATATTCGGAGAGGCTAAGATAGAGGATTTGAGCTCTCAGCTGCAGACACAGGCTGCTCAGCAGTTTAGGATGCCAGACATGTCATCTATGTTACCAAAATCAGATGCTTCTACTGCAGCTGCTTCAGCACCACCAGAGGAAGAAGAGGAAGAAGTCGATGATACTGGGGTGGAGCCTAGGGACATTGATCTGGTTATGACACAGGCTGGGGTTTCTAGGACCAAGGCTGTCAAGGCTCTCCAGACAAACAATGGGGACATTGTCAGCGCTATCATGGAGCTTACTACTTAGGCTGGCTACCTGGTTACTCTCTGATTTTCAGTTTATGAGCTCTAGAACATTTAATTAATGGTAGTCAGATTGGCTCGCCATCTCCCAGGAGAATTATCCATTGTGTCAAATTTGAGATTATTGCGATCATTATGCAGGCTTTTTGTTTTGGTAGTAAGATCTCTTATTTGTTAGACGTGCAGATTGATATAATCAACAATAATAATTAGTTTAGAAAATCCTCTGTCAAAACCTTGCCCAATGTACAAGTGTCCTGGCACTTGTCCAAAACATCATTCTTCCAGACACTGTAACTCTTATCACCAAATGCTCATTCATGTCTAAACCTTATTTTCCATTTTGCTTCTTCCAATCGTGTCATATTCCACTATGCATATATGCTATAGAGTATCTGATTATTAACATTACACGAGCCACTGGAGCTCAGTAAATTATACCAAGATAAAAGCTTCTGCTCTGGAGGAACATCACAGCAAGGCCCTCCAGTCTGCACAAAGAATTTAAACATGTTGAAGTATGTTAGCAAAACTGATACCGTAGAGGCTAACCAGAGCAAGCCTACTTACTATAGCGATACTCTTCCTTGCTGCAAATGTGAGTATGTCAGCATACGAATATACATTGAGCTTTTTGTATCATGAGCTCAATGTACTCAACCATCCTACAAGAATTTATATAAAATCCGTGTAGAAGCTGAGAACGAATATCTTGACAAAGAAAGACAAGAGCCCAGCTGCATACTGTACAAAAAATTTGCTTCATGGAAATCATATTTCGTCACAAATTCTGACAAAAACGTGAAATTAAGCCATGTACATGGTGACCATGTCTAATTATAGATGAAAAAACATTTTACTGATCAGTATCTCAAATGTATCGTTCATTCATTGCAAGATATCATTGAGAAGGCAAGTGGAAGTCCGTTTCATGAAAATTGGGCTTATGTAGCGTGAATTGCATTATAGGAAGTTTATTTTATATTTTTTAGGGTTTTATATAGTTTTTAAATAGGGATGCAAATAACAAAAAAAAAATTTAATATCTAATAACTTCATCACATTTTATTTTGGAAACCTCTTACAGTATACTGATCATTTGTTGACTCAATTATTACAGAATACTAGTAAATAATTAAGATGTAAAGGCTTCATGTGACGAAGTATATAGCATTTGCTATAATTGCCTATTGACTTGAAGTCTTCAAGCTTCAAGAGTAGTCCAACAATTCACCTCCTAACTTTAGCTGTTGATCACCCTACAGTTTGCCCTAATCTCTCCTGTGTTACCAGTCAAAACTTCAATTTGGCCCATTTTTACCATTGCTGCAGCAAACTTTCTCTTCCAGCCTAAGGGACTCCTCGAATTCGAATTCACTTGACTTGCTGTTGCTGTGTTTGACAAGAGAGTTTGATCTGATGTGAACAAGCCTCGGTTTGCTAGGATATCTCTGTAGTAACTTACATCACTAATGGTTGGAGTAATAGTGTCCATTGGCACCACCAAGTTAGTATCTGTACTAGCTTGTGGGCACTTCTGCTTCAAACTGGCTGCATATGTGGCATCCAAGCTTGGGTCTTGGCTATTTGTTCCATTGAAGTTGTATAATCTATTAATGAAGGAACTGCAATGTGAACGACCGATGGTATGTCCTCCTGTTAACATGCAGTAATTAGTAAGTTGTTAATGATCTTGTCTTAGAAGAGTGAGATTGATTTGAGGTTAATTAATTATACTACCGGATAGTGTGACCATTTCTTCTTGTGATAAACCCTTCTTTGCAAAGTTTTGAGTGAGTTGATCAACATTTAAGGTGGGAGGAGGTAAGTCTGAAGTCTCTGCGACTAGCGAAACTGTGCCATCTCTTCTTCCAGCCGGAACATCATAGCTAATCCCTCCAGTCTGCACGAATAATGAAAGGGTTCAAGGTTGAAGCATGTCACATACCACTTCAGTTTCCTAAACAATCCACAAATGCTAAGCCAAATTAATTAACGTTTCTACTTACTAAATCAAAGCTATCCCTTGCTGCAAATGCCAGAATATCAGCACATGAAACGACTCCTCGACATTCGGCTTCTAGTTTAGCCTTTGCATCGTCGACGACTTCATAACCACGCAGACTAGGGTTGTTGGCAGGAGAGTCCTTTTCTGCTGTGTTTGATGAGGTGGAGTCGAGAAGCACAGAACCTTCACAACCCTACATTAGTAAAAAAGAAAGAAACACATCTAACCAGGTTAATAACCTTCGAACAAGCAAAAAAGTTTACATGCTTACACCGATTAAGGCAACCTAGGGTTGCCGTTGCAAAAACATGTTAATAATTTCTTTAAGCTTTTTGGATCATGTTATGAATAATTTAAATGTGTCTGTCATGTGTTTTTTTGGCTAGAAAATAACTTTTCTCGAGTGTACTGTGCTAGCTAGCTTATGCTGCTTACCCTAACAAAACAGTCATGAAAGTGCATTCTCACAAGGCCAGCAGCTACACCTCTATCCTTGTTGATACCATTTCTAACAGCATTTCTCACAATCAACTCAGCCCTCCTGCATGAATTTCTATAAAACCCTACTTGAAGTTGAGATTGGACACTTTGACAAAACAAAACAGTCACCCAACAAATTACAGATAGCTGAGTTAGCTTCTTGGAACTCGTCATCATTACCCCCACAACTTTACACTAGCTATATCCTCGAACCTGAATTGTTTACTTGAAAGCTATACCAATTTATAGTTGAAGAAAGGAAACGCTGTTCCACTTTCACACACTTGAATGTGGAATAATGTTTGGTGCAAGTTGAGAAGCCACTACTGGACTGCAAGTAATATATATGCTCATACTTGAATGGCCAGAGTCGAGGAAGTAATGTCTGTTGTCCGGGAATAGAAGAAAGGACAAGTTGAATCGTTTTCATGGCATTTGGAATCATATATGATTGGATTTCAATTCAGCATCATGCAAAAGAATTATCAGGCAATCAGACAAAGAAACCTAATGATTTTGACTAATCGAGTGGGATAAATTCAGCTACAGTACTGAGGGAGGAAAATTCAGCAAGAGTGGCTAATTGTAAATTCTTTTGTGGATTTATATGAGTTTTCAAAATCTAGATGAGCATGTCTTAATTTGTCCTATTAAACCCACTTGTGCGAGGTGACCCCCCCCCCCCCCCTCATTTGTCTATGTATGAGCATTCTATAAATAATAATAATAATAATAATAATAATAAGATGTAAGCTTTGGATGCCAACTTAATTAGTCAAAATTAGATAACAATTTGATTACTATACTATCACGAGATAGAAAAAACTTGTTTCTCAGTACTCTCCAACTGTTTCTGGAGATGGATGAGGCAGGAAAAGTAATAAAATGTGAACCTACCTAATGCCACTTGCGATCATTGTTTGCATGGAATTAGCCGACACTCCAAACCAAATTTGAGACTTGGTGTTGGAGATTAATAAACTCACCTAATTCAAGGAGATTAATTTGTATAATATCATATCTGGCTTTCTTCAGGGATATTAAACTATTCCAAAACCACCGGCAGTTCATATATATATATATATATATACACACCCGATTTTTGTTTTCAAAACCAAAAGTACAAGAACCATGTTCTCATTGTGATGAAATTACTATCCTACATCAACTACAAAACAAGGATTTTAGTCGTTTATATAGAATGAAAATCTCATCTCTTTCTAAGAGGTGATTTTTCAAGGATAAAATCCATTACGTGGCTTAACTCATGTTAGCTAGGACAATATCACTTACAGAAATTATCGTGTATGGATGTAGACACGTCTATAATTAAGAATACCATTAATGTTGCGCTTCCCAAACCCCTCGCTTGAAAGTCTATAATGGTGTTGCCATCTCTGAGAGACAAGATCGAATTTTAGCTGTTTATATATCATGAGGGTCTCCTCTCTTTCTAAATAGCGTATTTTCAAGAACAAAAACTCATGTCAGCTGAGACAACCATTAATCTTGAAAGGTTTATCCGTGTGCGGGGTAGAAATAGACACACATTGTCTCCATAATTTTTGTTTTGGAAACAATAACCAAATGTTTTTGAGATTTCCTTCATGAATTCCTTAATTCTAAAAGCAAAAACTTGTATAAAAGGACGTTAAATACCAAACTTTCAAACAAGCACGCTGCCCACAAAGATTCCACTCTTGGAATTTTCCTGCAATAATTTAGGCTACCGACATAAAAAAGTAAAAAAAAAAACAAAAAAAGGGCCCTGAATTAGTCCCACGGCGCCTGTCAAAACTATATATATATGAGTGACTTGATATATATAAGCATTATTAAAGACATATAATCCTGTTTGAGATTCTTGTCCTGTGATCATTAATATATGAAATCTTGTTGCTTTATTAGATTGTACGTTCTGCCCCATAAATGATGTGAAATTATTAATTATATCTCTGTGTGTGTGTGTGTGTGTGTGTGTTATATAGCAACAAAAGAAGTGTTTCCATCCAAATTTGTTTTGTAATTAAGGGGTAATCTTGTGCTTTTAATCAAGGTAAAACAGCTTCCTGTACGTGGATTACTGCTTCTAGAATATTAGATTAGTGTGTGTTTGTTGCCGTAATGTGATTTCGGAGTTTTTTAAAAAACAAAATTTAAAAAAATATTAAAATAATTTTTTTAATTTTTTAATTTTAATATAGCACATTAAAATTATTAAAAATCATTAAAATAACATCAAATCAATATATTTTTTAGATAAACATCTTTTTTAAAACACTAATAAATAAATAGACATGCAACGGAGTAGTTTCTAAACCAAAAATAGCTTTAATTTGTAAGCAATAATTACCTTAGGTTTGGAAGGATACAAGTCTACGGATTAGGAAATCTTTTTAATTATAGCTAATTAGAAAATAAATCATGCATTAATTAATTATACATGCACCGATCGATATCTAAGTCAAAGAACATATATCACTATACGTACAAGCAAGCTTAATCCTTTTTTTAATTAATTAATTAATGGGATCAGAATCTTATTAATTCTTTGAGAATATTAATTAACCATCCATTAGTTTTATTATTTTTAGAATATAAAATTTGATAAAAATAATATAAGAATCAAAACTATATGAATTTTATTGTTTTTCGATTGTAAAGGAAAAATTGCTCGAACGTACGTAGATACCTTCAAGTAGGAGATGAGTGTCATTAATTTGAGCTTTTGAGAATCATAACATTAAGCACTGGAAACAGATATTATTTTATTTTTAAAAAAAAAGTATCCCATTGACTTTAAGCCTGAAAGCAGATCAATAATTCAGCTCCCAACTCTTGCTAGCTAACTGTTGATGACCCTACAATCAGCCCGAATCTCTCCCGCATTCCCGGTCAAGACATCAAGTTTGCCCATCTTCTGCATGGCAGCTGCAAACTTGCTCTTCCAAAGCATGGAATTTCTTGCATTAATATTCACTTGAGTTGCAGTTGCTGCATTTGTCAAGAGAGTTTGGTCTGATGTGAACAAGCCTCGGTTTGCTAAGATATCGAGATAGTAGCCTGCATCAGTAGTGGCTGGACTACCAGGGTTCATCGGCACCACCAGGCTAGGATCTGTACTACCTTGCGGACACATCTGCTTCAAACTTGTTGCATACGTAGCATCTAAGGTTGGGTCCTGGCTCGTTGTTCCATTGAAGTTGTATAATCTGTTGTTGAAGGAAGTGCAATGTGATCGACCAATGGTGTGTCCTCCTGGATTTATATCATCACAGAGTTTATTATGATCATTCAGTAGTGTCGAGATTTTGGTAAGAATTAATCTTGTTCTGACAGGATATAGTAAATATAGGTAAAGTACCAGAGAGGGTAACCATTTCTTCTTGTGAGAAACCCTTGTTTGCAAAATTTTGAGTGAGTCGGTCGACATTGAATGTGGGGGGAGGTAAGTTTGTTAAGACCTCTGAAGCTAGTGAAATTGTGCCATCTCTTCTTCCCGCAGGAACATCATAGCCAAAACCTCCAGTCTGCACAAAGAATTAAGGGTTATATATATACATGCATGCTGAAGCATGCGCGTTTAACACTTCATAAACAATCATGTCTTCTTACTATCTCAATGCTGTCTCTTGCTGCAAATGCGAGAATATCAGCACATGAGACAATTCCCTTGCATTCGGTCTCTAGTCTAGCCTTTGCATTGTCAATGACTTCAAAGCCTCGCAGACTAGGGTTGTTGGCAGGAGAGTCTTTTTCTGCTTTGTTTGAGGGAGTGGAGTCAAGGAGCACAGATGCATCACAGCCCTAAATGACCAAAAGGGTAACCAAGTTAGTCTCTAATCAAGCACTGTCATGAATTAGATCTAAATCCCATGCGCTATAGTGACATGAACTTGTTAATTTTTTTCCTTTGAAATACTTCCAAGGTTCCTCTTTTTGCTTCTTTGAAGTAAAGAAGAAGAGATTATGTTTACTTGTTCACATCTCTCTCTCTCTCTCTCTCTCTCTCTCTACACACACACACACACACACACTTACCCTAACGAAACAATCATGAAAGTGCATTCTAACAAGACCAGCAGCCACTCCTCTATCCTTATTGAAACCATCTCTAACTGCACTTTTGACAATGAACTCAGCCATCTTGCATGAACTTCTATAAAACCCTACTTCAAGCTGAGAATGAACACTTTGAGTACAGAACAGGAAAACAACAACCCAGCAAACTAGACATGGCCGACTTAGCTTCTTGGAACTCATGATGTGATGTTTATATCACCCTAGCTAGCTCGAACTATATCTATCTATGATCTATGCATAAAACTACGTCTATATATAGTTGAAGAAATTAGGCATCGTAACATTTTATATTGATGCATGATGAATTATTCCATCCAATAAAATGTCCTATGCAATTTTCGGTGCCAGATGAGAAGGCACTAGCTAGGCTGGAATTTCTTGTTACATGATCAGCAATAGATTATGATACTCTTCCAAAAGTACAAGAAAAGACAAGTGGAGTCAGTTTCATGACATATGGAATCGGATATGATTCCCATTAATATAATATAATCCGCATGCAACAATTGCTCTGTCATTATAATCGTAAAGAAATCAATCTGGTTTGACTTGAGAGCAAGAAGAGCGAATTCAGCAAGAGTGGTTAAAGATTAGATAAAATATCACATCATAATCATACAGTTAAGATTGTGCATGTGTGAGTAACTTGGAGGAGATAAGAACTCTCTATAATCTACTTTATGATTTCTTTGCGTGCAAGAAGGGGCCATGAGTCCTGACCAGTTCTAAATCGGTACAAAAACAATGATATTTGACAGGATTTGGATGCAATTGGCATTCTGTAAACAGTAGTCAAACTCCATGAGCAATCCATAACAGTTTTGATGAAGTTCCAGCGATACAGACCTGGTAGTGTTCTAAATTTCTGACAAAATCAAACTTGAACAGTTGATTTGGATTTTAGAATAGGAAAAGGAAATTGATGGTAAATTATAGGGGGATCCCCTGAATTAGTCCCTCTGTTGTCTAAGTAATTGAGCGATTTGTTCAAAGGATTTATGAACTCAAGATGAAACTGAATACCCTTCCATCTGCACTCGCTACTGGATCAAACGTCATACCACTTACCAGCTGAGATATCTCAGTCTGCAACCAGGCAAAAACTAAACTTAGATATTCAAGGTAAATTAGATGAAATTGGAAAAAAGGCACACATACATTTACAAATTCAAAGTCCAAAAACTTTTCATACGATCAAAGAGCCATCAAACTCTCATTAAAGCAATGCCAATGTAAAAATGTCTGGTCACACCATATATATGTTATTTGAAAACAGAGAGGATAATATTTGCAGATGAGGAAACATTGAGCATCCAACTTGTTCATCAATAACCCTGCCCTACAATCTCCTCCTTCAATACATGTTCCCAGTCTGATGAACAGCTATCATACCAACCAGCATGAGGTTGGTCTCCAAACCTATTGGTGAGGCTAGATTGGGTCTTGGCATCATCATTGACAAATAACCGGAATTCTTTCACAGTTGATTTGTCTTCAGCAGAGTCAGCAGGATAATTTCGGATGACAGGTTCCATATTTACATCCAAAATGCTGTCTTTCAATCCACCTTTACCCATTGGAACATCCCTTCTCAGACTGGTGTACCCATTATCAATGCTCTCTGGCTGATGCTCTTCCATTTCCAAGGAACTTGAACAGCCATCTCTGTGTTTCAAGATAAGCAATCTGGCCATAATAGCAGCTTCAATATCTTCTGCATGACTTGATGTGCTTGGCAAAGGAGAATCCTGCTTGGTTATATCTGGCTTTGTGCTATCTTTTGCTTCGACAGTCAATTTACCAACATTGCTCAGATTAGAAGAAACCTTGGAACTTGGCAATTTCTCCATGGCTGATATATTCACAGAATTACAGTTGTCAACCCGGCCTTTTAAAGTACGAAATCTGGCCATGACATCATCTGCATGGCTGCTCCTTCCTGCCATGGGGGAATCCTGGATGATTATATGGGGCTTAGTACTATCTTTTGTGTCATATACCATTTTGTCAACCTTGTTCAGATCAGGAGAAACCTTAGAACTTGACAATTTCTCCATAGCTGAGGTATTCCCAGAACTAGAGTTGTCAACCCGGCATTTTAAGATATGAAATCTAGCTATAACATCATCTGCATGGCTGCTAACACCATCAGCGTTACTGCTTGTTCCCGACATGTGAGAATCCTGGATGGATACATTGGGCTTAGGGCTATCTTTTGTGTCACATGCCAATTTGTCAACCAGGTTCAGATCAGGAGAAACCTTGGAACTTGATAATTTCTCCACAGCTGAAGTACTCATAGAATTTGAGTCATCAACCCGGCTTTTTAAGATATGAAATCTGGCCATGACATCATCTGAATGGCTGTTTCTGCTTAAGATAGATGAATCTAGAAAAGAAACATCTTCCACAGGGCTGCCCTTATCATCAGCAGGCAATATGTCAGATGAAACCTTGGGCCTTGAAAGATTCTCCAAGACCATAGATTTTTCTGGTACAACAGGGGCAGCAGAAGAAAAATCCAAGCAGAAAACACACAAGATTTTAGTAAGCACGTGTCTTTTTATTGAATAAATTAAAGTGACAATCAGAAATAGGTGATAGGTTTACCGTTTGCTTTTTGTGAGTGGCCTTTTTCCATCTCAATCTTCATTCGATTAAAGCGAGCCATATAATTAACAGAGCACAATGAAGCTTCTGCTTCAAGCCATAGATTCCTATACAGAAGAATTTGAGACTCGGATTCTTCTTCGATCGGAAAATTCTTGGCAAGAACCTTCTTTATAGCCTGCAAATCACGTTTTTGTACCAAAAAGTTTTAGTTTTCTTTTACTCTTTTTCATCCTTCATGGCAAAAATCATTTTAAGATTAGAATTTCTATAAAATAGATGTGACAGCAACAAAAAGAATACCTGTGTCATGTTATCATCTTTGACTGTATCTGCAGCACACCTTGTGGAAGCCCAATTCGACAGTTTCTCCTTTCTCTTATCAGACGCAATTTTATGCTCCTCCTCATCCTCAAAATGCTGAAACTCAAGTTGGCCCTGAAATATAACAATTTCAACATACTCAAGGTCAATTCACATTTACAACCTAAAATTACATTATTCAGTGTAGTGATAAAACATCAAAACATGGACAAGCAAGATTTATGAGGGCATAAGATTATCACATAGATAATGCCTATTGGTTTAGTTTTTTTAAATGGACATCACAGATTCAATACCAGAAGTGAAAGGTGAGGGATTGAACCATCGAATGATCTTGCCACTACGAAAATTAGCTGATATCCATACATCACCCACCAATGAGAGGTTAATGTTTGTGTGTGATGGAAACTGGATTTTAAAGTTTCACCATTGCACCAAGCAGTACCTTCAATTCATACCTTTTCCGAGCCCATAGCTTCTTCCAGTTCTATAAAAACCTAAGTTGTTGCATGAATTAAACAAAATAATGAAATACCTTGTAAAGATCAGATAACTTTCCATGAAATTGAGAAGTGGCTTGCTGAGGAATCAATGATTCTTGTGTTGAAATCTTCCTTTCCAAATTCTTCGATATACAGATATCAAGATTGTTGATCACATCTTTAAGAACATCAAAGTCTTCATCCTTCAACTCACAAGTGTCATTCGAAGAGTAAAATAGGAGCAATTCTGCAAGGTTGTGCATTGTATCAACAAGTGTCCGTGCATGCATCTTTGACAATGATTCTTCACCCTGTGATTGGGTGTGCTGAGCAGGAGCATGTTCTGATGAAGGTGGCGAACATAAGACCTGTTCTATAGCATGGAATGGTACGTGAGATGAACAATCATCAGGGTCATCATTGATTTTCCTCCTAACATCTGCAACATAAGAATTTTTCTTTGATGGCCATTCACCGTCTTCAAGACTTCGCTGCTCAGTGTGCAGGGAGTTAAAATCAGAAAGGATACTTTCTTTCCTAGTTTCATCATCAATGACATCAGAAATTTGAGCTTCATGACAATAGCTTGGTATCCTTTGGTAGGGTCCGTACTTCCCAGCATCATCAATTTCTTCTCTAAATAACACTTTAGCATCTAAAGGACTCTTAAACAAAGAGACTTGTTGATGTTCCAGACTCTCATGATTGAGGGGCACAGAGATATTAATTTGTTTTTCAGGGCTGGCTTTTACAGCATCATTAGTAGCGGAAGGGAAGATTTGAGGGCCCTGAGGACTCAAGCCATTGCAAGCTTCTACCTTTTTTGGAATCAGTGGGTCCACAGCCTCAGAAATTTCAAATGCAGATAGATGAGAAACTGGAGCACCTTTCCAGCATGGTGAGTCCACAGCAGGGTTGAAATGATCTAAACTTTCAGACGTATTCTCTACAGAACCAATGGCTTCATGACCATCCATAGCCAAATTGAAGAAATCTAGATTTCTACGAAGAACTTTATTTTCCATTTTTGCTTTGAAAAGTTGATCGAAGAAATCCACAGAAATATTTTTGTTGCTTGGCAACTCATTGTTTTTAGAGGAAATTTCTGCCAAGTAATCATCATTTTGTTTCAGATGAAAATTAATTTGGCTAGAATCATAGAAAACTTTTCCTTCAGAGCTAATAAAAGGATTAGGCTCTTGCACAGAAGAGGAATTATTGCCCTTCTCATCACCATCACAACCAGTGTTCATATTTTTAAATGAATATGTATCTTGCCCTGGGGATCTAACAACAACCGCAGGTGAAGGCTTCATCACTGGCATGCTATCATTTGGACTAGCATCACGCTTCCTTGAGGATTTTCCATATGAAATGACATCTGGCATTTGATTAATCGCAGAATTGACTACATTTGAGGATGGTACCTGAGGATAAGCTTGTGGTGCTACTGAAGGAAACACCAAAGGTGATGGTGTTGAATAACCCGCAGGCATGAACTTGGGTTTTTCACCAAGGAAAGCTTTATAATCCAGCTGTCCTGTGCTTGCAGACTCAGTGTGCATTTGCCTACCAACCACGTCGATTCCAAGGGAAGTTTCTTCACATTTGCTGATATCCTTGAATGCAGAAAACCCTGCAAGTAGAAGCAATTAAGGAAATGCTAGATAACGGGTAACTATCCTAGCTAAAAATGCTTATCTTACCATTTGTTTTCTGCTGGGTGCATACTTCAAAAACTGAACTTGTTGTGCAATTAGAGCCAAAATCATTCGATTAAGATATAACTACTCATAATTAAGGATGGCTCTGGTAGATTGTAAAGAAGAATCTCCTTAAAGACTTCCAATGACATAAGGGCAAAAAGTAACCCCAAGGATACAGATTATGGCTGAGTAAAAGGAATATATTCCAAACCTTATATCTGATATATTAAAAATTATGACAGTGTTATCTACATCCCTCGGTATCAAAAGGACTCTTCAATAAGTAATGGATAAGTTACAAAGAGGCTTATATGTAGACGCCTACCACTTGCCCAGCAGAGCAAGAGTGCCTTTAGAAAACAGTTTAGAAGAATAGATACAAAGAAGAGAGATGTGAATAAAATTACTCCGCAGTGAAAAAGAAAACATGACAAAATGCATCTCACTAATGAGTACGAATTTGAGAGAAAATCACATTTTCGTATTATGTTCATCTTTCTTATACTTTCTCAATGGGCATGGAAACAATAACCAAATGGCATGAAACAGACCAATTACAGCTTAATATAGAGCGTATGCTGTGCTAGACTATGGATAAAGACTTCAGAATAGCACTCATTCTAATGTGGAGATGCAACTACAGGAAAATAAATATCCAAGGTATATGGTATGACAAATAATAAGCACAGTAATTTATAAAGATGACAAAATCAATAATGAGTATGAATAGACAAGAACAAAATGCAAGGTCCAAAGTAATTTTTTGAATTCTCAATAATAACAGTAATAATAAGACAAGGATACCTTGATTAATAAAATTCTCCTTCGCAGAAAAACCTCCATCAAGTTGCATTTTTTTGCTCTGATGCCAATCAGTAACTCCCTCCCACAAGCCACTCCACTGTGCAGTATGATCCAGAACTACCAAGCTTTGACTATAATCATCACGAGAGGATCCATTAGATGTTCCAACATGAGAGGTAGAAAACAATTCATAACCAGATTGGTTGGGGATCTTCAAGGAACCATCACTAGCAATTGCAGGTGAAACATACGATGACGGATAATATGGTTCAGCTTCAACAATGCTAGGATTACCTTGACCATACAAAACAGCATCAGTGGAAGCCGAAACAAGAGGGTGGCTCATAGATGGCATCTGGGAAGTAGGCGAGGAGTATCCAAATGCAAGTGGGGAAGGCGAGGAATCAAATTCCAGGTTTGGAATGGGAAAGAGATCAGGTCTTGAATTGGGAATGTGAGAGTTGGAGGTAACCCAATTGTGTAAGGAGGAATTCAAGCTAACAGGATAAGTGGGTTCAGTTAAATCCAAAAGGGGTTTTGCTGCAGACCTATCAACAGTGAAAGGTGGGGCTGAAGCTGATAAATTTGAAGAGGAAGATGATGATCCACCTCCATTATTATAACCATAAGAAACCCCATAATTCATCATCTCATTAAGCCTATATCTTTATGTTGGTGTTAACAAACAACTGCATAAAATGATCAAAGCCCACAAAAATCCATGTCAAATTAAGAATCTTTAAAGTGATAATCAGGACTAATAATCAAAAGAAATAACCATAATGATTAAGAACAAGAATCATGCAAAAAACAATCAATATACAATACAAATGATGAAGATCAATGAATAGGAAAGTCAAAAGGAAAAAAAAAAAGTTGTTACCGGAGAAGAAGACTGGTGCCAGAGAGCCGGGGACAGAGATATGGCAGTGCTCTCTCTGCGAGTCTTCAAGTTGAAGGTTTTCAAGGCAACAAGTGTTATTTTACTAGTGCTTTGTCTTGGATTGATAAGATAGGCAGCAGTCCGCAAACTATGATTAGTATATGATGTCAGTACCTAAAGTATTGATTCTTGCAATCTTACCACCGAATCATCCTAACAGGCAATCAAGTGCCCACTGGAAAAATTATATGCAATAATGTGATTTTGAGTGTTATCTGATTTTCATAATTGAATATCTAATCTTGAATTTTATTTAAACAGGCTTTCAACATTGAAATGTTTCCTCTAAAACCTAATTGAAAATCAAAAATAATAATCAATATGTATATATATTATTTGTCTTAGGTTTTAATCAATTAAATAAAATTGGGGTGTAATTCTCCTTTTCTAGCTCTTGTCCTAGCTAACAAAATTGTTTGGTGTGCTAAAAAGAGGAAGCAACCAAAAGGTATTGTATACATTTGGTTAATTTTAGTCTAAAGTTAATTATTTATTTTGTTGTGTTGGTTTAATTAATATCCCGAAATATTTATAGAGAGGATTGAAACATCTTTAATTATAAGAATAGAGATAGAGATATAAAAATAAATTTATTTTTAAAATAATTTTGAACTAAACTTTGCCCTTTTAAAATAAAAAAAAATAAAAAAACACACATTTCTATTTTAATTATCATTGTCTTTTCTGTTGGAAATATTAACCAAAAACTATATAATCTTATATCAAAACCAAATTCATTTTTCTAATTCAATGAAAACAAACTATTTATTTATAGAAGGACTAGATGATAGTTTTTTTAATATGTTTCGATGGTTAGAAATTTGAACCAAGTTGGATAATAAATTTACATTTTGAAGTTGTTCATAAAGGGAACCACACTTGGCTTTTTAATTTGTTGATGGATTGCATCTATCATTTGCAGCTAGTCATTGTGAAAAGCTTGAATCTTGCAATAGGAGGAGCAACACAAGGACAACACCAACAGTACTCGCATAAATGTGCTGAGTATTGTCCATACTCTAGTGTGGGGACGCATCAGTGTTTTCAAAAGAGGTCATGATAAAATTTTCTGGGCCACAAATTAATTAATGCATAAACTACTGGAGCCTCTTAATTAAGTAAAGAAAACTGCAAGAAAGATGGGGGGGGCTTGAATCTCATACGTCAATGAATTAAACTCAGAACATGAACAAATGACGAAGAACAGGAGAGATAGGTAGGCATGAATCAGAAATAAACAATGAAAGAACAGGGGTCTTGATCATGAGTGGCAGCTGAAGAAGAAGAAGGCAAACGGGAATTCCTGAGACCTCGAAAACCATTAATGCTGCGTCTTGGTGGCATCAATCTCTCTGTAATTCTTGCCAGAGCCACCGCATATACTTCCAGTAGCTCCGCCATGATTGCCACCGTTATCATCTTCAATTCCTGTCTGTCTGTGTCTCTCTCCTGAATCGGCGACCAGTACTGCATATACGTGCTAATCAATTCTTGCCAGAGTAGGTAGCTATAGGTTTTATTGCTGTGAAATGTTGCTGTTCTTGTAAGTAAATATGTAGAAATATAAGTTGTTGTTGAAGACTTGAAGAAAGTAGGCAACATGAAGCCAAATTTATAAACCAAAAGGCAGTGAGTGGGATATCTTTAAAATTAAGAAGTCATATTCGACTCGAGTAGATTGCATTAACAATAAGTAAGTTATCACTTATTCATCAAGTTAAGAATCCGAATCTTGCTAATTAATTAATATCAACTCGTAATTATTAACATATTTATATATATATAT
>Ga0325410_1000055_pt1 | contig 98590 bp, 47 predicted proteins | sample PopdelMetagenome_16_FD_206182 | JGI IMG/M metagenome (GOLD analysis project Ga0325410, IMG submission 206182) | Populus deltoides microbial communities from Bellville, Georgia, United States - Xylem-PdIQD-R3 | ecosystem: Host-associated > Plants > Phyllosphere > Stem > Wood/Secondary xylem... | reverse complement strand
AGCAAATTCCTATAGAAAGTTTTCTTGGATTGATGCTGTCACCACTGTGCGCAAGATCAAACTAGGCCTTCGCCGTCAATTGATTGATCCAGTCGTTGTTCCGTTGTGTGGTCACGCCTTGTTTTGGTTTTCCATTCATGCATGATTATTTAAGGAAAAAAAAAAGGGATCGTTTTATGTCCCATCAAGTACAGTTTATGCATCAGCGAGTGAAAAATCTGGGAAACTCATGTCCCAGCTATCGTGTAAAATGCACATCTGGAGAAGCATTGCATGGTGCTGAGTTTTCTAGTCGCACCATGGCATGTGTTAGTCATGAAAAAATACGAACTTCTGCGTTCCAGCAATGAGTGGCCGGTAGGTTGGCAGGAACGTCTACGCTAGGACCCTGTTAGATTAGTAGTTGGCTCATCTCAGCATGAAGTATGAGCATGTTCTGTGAATATGAAAAATCATTTCAGAAAAGGTTTCATATTCAACTAAGTGCGCGGACGATGGTAAATGAATTATTCAGTCATTTTCAAATCTTCTAGAAGTAGGATAATTAAGATTGGTTGTAGATTTCAAATGAATCTCATAATCTTGTTCTTGATTATTAATGACAGTGATTACAACACGGTCGAAAACTGAATAGTTGCTTGTAATCATTTACTGCAGAAGTTTGTTGAATGAAGTTCACAATAATGTGGATTACAGAGCAGTGCTCTCTGAATTGCGCGCCTGAGGTCCTCCCGCCATTAGTAGTAGTCTGATAGAGCTACACCCAACTTGAGATTCACAGCCTTGCTTGTGTCACAATAATTGTTCATGCACCTGGGTCCTTGAACAGGTTAATGGCATAAATTATTAAGGTCCATTTCGATTTCAATTGCATTTTTGCTCCTCTTTGTACTCCATTGTAGGCTGTAGCTTGGCAGTTTTCACCAGCTGTGGTCCTTTTAATGGTAAGATGTGAAGAATACGCTCAAAGGAAACTTGACCCCAATTACGACAGCACTCTTCTCTCCTCTATGATTCCAAGTTGTTTGTTCCAAGAATTTGTCCAAGACATTACAAGTGCAAGAAACCAATAGACAGAAGATCACTCTCGGTGGTGACTGGACAAGGAATAAGACAATATGCATGGCCTGGCCCTGCTTTCTTGTTCTTGCAAACTACAAACTGCAAATAATCAAATAGCCAACACCTAAAAATCTTTGACTTTGAGGTGACCCAAGCGTGCCCGTGCGGTAGCAGGATGTCCCCTTGAGTTTGAGTGTATCAGCGAAAGAGCCAAAGCAATGTCTGGCTGGTCTATGTAGAAACAAGCATTGCTAAGACAATTATAATGAGACCTTAGACTTTTATGTGTGCATGTTGGTGTCTTCGAGACAGGCTATGGTTTTTTTCAATGACATGCTTTGAATAGGACCAAATTAGTCAAGGGTGTCAGGGGATCCCTATGCACTTGTGGTAAACATAATCCAATATCAACAGCCAATATTAACTGGTTAGGAAATGAGAAATTGTCAGATGTTAGGACATAGGCAACTGAAAGACAACACAAACCAATATGTGTTTTTAGTAACGTAGTTGAAAGTGCTTCTTCATAGTTTTTTTTGTTTAAAAATAAATTTTATATTGATTTTTTTTTATCCACATCTGGCTCAAATAAAGATATCCATTAAAATCTTCATTTAGAGATATTCAAATCTCCAAATGGATATCAATGAAAAAATCTTCATATCTCAACTTAGTCTTTATATGTCTTCAGTATCTCTAAAAAAATAAAAATTTACTCTTCAGGTCCTCGTGACCATTTATATTTAAAAGAATTATGAATCTTTTTACAAATTTCTATGATGATTTATTTTTAAAGAAATTAATAATCTTTCTCAAAGTCGCTATAATCACTTATCTTTAAAAGAATAAGAAATTCTTCTATAAAAAACTTAGTAAAATTATGAGAACTCTTATTCATACGCGTTCGTAGAGAAGGTAACATCCTTATAAAAATATTAAGTTTTCTCCCATCACTTTTATTGCTTAAATCTTTCAAACATATCATTTTAAAGAAGAATAATGGTGCATGATTAAAAAAATATTCTAGCTGTTTGGGCGTAGACAAATTCTAGCCATTAACAGCTAGACTTGCCTACCTAAATTCTCTCTCTCCCTATTATTTTCCTTCTCCTTCTCAACACATGGGTTGTACATACCATACTTAGGCACACACTTAATATATTTTGGAGTTTTGATAAGTCAGAATACGTCGCCTTGCTCTGTTCACACACATATAATTTTATATTTTTTACTAATAAATTCTTTTAAATACGTAATTTTATGCAGGGTTAACACCATATTTATAAATTATAATCAATTATCGCACATGCATCACATTCTATGTAAAAAAACATTTCCTTTTCTTACTAATGATTATTTTTAACATCCTGGATCACTAGATAAATGAAAAAAGTTCTACAATAATTCATTTTCTTATACATTTATCAACTTAAACATTGGGAATCCCTCATTTCATGAAAGGATTGTTTCTTCAAGCGAACTTCCCGTCATTGATGAAGCTTAACAACCATTCCTAGATACAAAACTTACATATCAAGCCCAGGTCTAGGATCACAAGCTACTAAAAACTCAATTTCTGCATGAAGTTATCTCACGACTTCATCATGCATAGACCCAATTCATCTGTTATGCAAAACTAATAGAAATTCATTAGGGGCGCTGATAATAGCAGTAGATCAGCTATATATGAATATGAGAGAATTTAATTATTACTTAGCAATCTTTTTTAAGGGAATGAAATACAGCAATATTGCTAGCTCTGATTGATTAATCCATAAAATGGGCTTAAAACTATAGTTGATTTAATTGATTATTGCATGACGTTGAAAGTGTATTTTGCTGATTTGGAGATGATTGCAGGACATGCATGTTGAACACGGGCCCCCTCCAAACCAAAAAAAAGGGCCAAAAGCCGAAAGGCGAACGCGAATTTATGTAGTGGAAAATCGATAATTCTACCAAAAAAATGGGTTTTGAAATTCTTCCCTCTTTCCACCATTAATTAATTTAAGATGAGTGAGGGAGGACCTTTACATGAAAAAAACCTACCAATGAAATGGTGAACCTCACTTTAAGTGGCTAAAGTACCGTAAATTACTATGGATTATAATAATAAATTTATATTTTCATCATTAAAAAAACCCATCGAACTAGTCTATAGGGATAAATTTGTATTTTTACAGGGTTTATTTATAATTGTCAAGGAACATCTTTATCTCTTTTTAAATTTCCTTCGACACCTTTGAAAGCAAGGAACCACAACTATAACTATGGGCACTCATGATTTTTAATTTTCTAAGTACAGTGTAATTAATGACTTGATGGTTTTTAAAATCAAAATTCTGAATAATTACTAGCAAGGAAAAAAATCCATTCACGATTTTGCCCGTGAAATGTCATCAATAATAATTAGTTTGAGATTTGTTCATTTTTCATGATATGTAGTCAAATACTCATTAATTAGGTTGTGCGATCGAGCGTAGAATTCGGCTTACAATTGCGAACAACACTTTCTATTGTAAAGGATTCAACACCTGTCTGACTCTGCATTTTGTTCTTTTAGGGCTTGCTGACAATTGTCCAATCCAAGGACGTCATTGTTAACGACCGTCAAAGCTCTCTCACCCAACTCCGTCGCCAGATATATATATATATATATATATATATATATAAACTCCACACTATACGAGAATTGTGCTGTCAATGTTTCTTTAATTGCAAATATACCCTTACCATCACCCTCCTTGAATTAAAAACTCCTTTTGAGCATTAAACTTCATCCACAGCTGTAGGGTTTGTTGTAGGTGGCCATTTATTTGGTTTTGTCCTTATATTGAGCAGTAAATGACAAAGTTGACGACCTAGCCAAGCCCATGAATGCACCAGATGGTGAATTTCAACTTTCAGGGAATGGAAACACATCTTCCTGTACGCTTTGGAAATTCAATTTTCATTTGTTAAAGAAAGGAAAAACAGCTCTTACGTTACAACATAGCAATTCCAACTCATGTTGCCAAGAAGGGAAGCTAATCTTTCTCCAAGTAAAATGAAAGAATAGCATTTTGGTTTCTTCTTCTCTTCTATGCTGATAAAAATAGAAGGCTATGGGGGCGGTGAAGCTCGTGGGTCGTGGCCCTAATGAATACATTGCACAATTGTCCACCATATGGTAGGATTGTCAAAAGCAAAATGGACAAAATCCACGTGACCCTTAATTGTTTCATGGAAACCAAATGCACCTTTCTTTCATGGAAAAAAAATCAAGCTTGTCTGCTGGGACATGCTTCTGAAGGAATACTTGTTGTCTGGGCGCACCAACGATAATTGGGAATCGGAGAAGCATTTATACGCAAGAGCTTGTGTTTTCTCACTGTATAATTACGTGCATGAGGAGATATTGAAAAAGGATTGATTGGCATTTCGGATTTTATTTGAATCTAATCGACCTAATGTATTTCTATCAATTTGGTCTGGCTTTATGAAAATTATGGCTGTACTCTTTTTATATATATATATTTGGATTGGGTTTTCTAAAATAAATATTTTGGAATTCAATTGAAATATTTGTGCATGCATTAAAAAGGCTCATGTACAATATTTTTACTTTAGGGGATGTTTGAAATATTTACATATAATTTTTTTATGTAAAATATAGAAAAAAATTTAATTAAGTAATGATGAAAAAATACATTGACAATTAAATGATGAATTGTTACGATAATGATATGGTGGTAACAATAATTGCAATATTAACTATGATGGGTGGGGATGAGGTGGAGGTGAAGGTTAAGACAAAATACATGTCTCAATGTGAGGTCTTCATATCTTTAAACATGTTTTCATGAAAATCTCCATAACGATATCTACATGTCTTTATACATGTCTCAATTGAATCTCCATATGTGTTTTAAAAAGAATTATGGATTCTTTTATAGGTCCTCGTGACCATTTATCTATAAAAAGATAAGGATTCTTCTTACCATGTATCAACATCAATAAAAATATTTCCAGCAATATAAAAATTTGAATTTTTTTCTAAGTTGGTAGATGAAGCAACTCGATATGCATCAACTAACTTATTAATTTGAAAGATATCATCTCTAGCATTTTCTTCATCATTACCTTCCTGGACAACTTGGACACGACCCATGAATCTTTTCACTATAAATAACCAATCAACCCTAGAACAATAATTTTTAAATGAATAAGTGTATATGTAATAACCTTGTTGGCATTGCTTGGCAAAAAACAAAAACATCGTTGTTGTTGTAAAGTTTAGCCTTTATATTAATTTTGACAAAACCATGATGGAGATCTACTATGATTTCTCTATCGGTGGTATTGCAATAATATTTGAATAAGAATATTTTATTAAGCTCACTATGATATTATAGTTCAATCACCTGTCCCAACTTCTTATAATAATCAACTTTAAACTCATTAGAAGACACAAATTCTATTATTATAGGTCTTTCTACCCTAACCATACTGTTTAGTATGAAAGACATATCTATTAATATAATACTCGTTATAGCACTTAACCTTTCTTTCAGGAACCAAATATAGTAAAGTCAAACTATTATTAGCATTCCCTCTCAATTGATAAATTTGGTACATGATTACAACTATTAACCGTTAAAGAGAAATGTTTCATAAAATTAAGTGTTACGTGAGATAAAAATTACTAAGTAGTGCTTACATGAGTTATGAACCACATTGCAAATTATTTATCTTGTAATTGGAAAATCTAAGATTCCGTCATATATGAATTTTGAGATAGTGAAAATTGATAATGTTGCCTATGATAAGTCTTTCATTCCATTAGTTTATGAGAGTATAAGAGAAAAATTATGTAAAAATAACAACATGTTAATATTGTACTTATTGAATAAAAGATTTCAATTCATCGCAGTTCAATAACACATAATTATGTGCATGTCTGAATTTGATTTTTGTCAAGTATGTTCCCCTCACTGATTGGTTGGAAAAAACCTTTGATGACAATAAAAAAGATGTTTTACCATCATTTGTTAATGTGAAGGCCTTGTTATTCTTCATACAGTATGAACATGCTAATTTTCCAGTTGTGCTCTGACCATAAACCATCTTATACATAAGAAAATCATTGATAGTCCATATCAAAGTTGCTTTCATCTGAAAATTATGTTTTCTCAAGACATCATACATCAAACCATACTTCTATAATGATTATTATTATCATATGCAACTCCATGCACGTTGTTAGAACTAAAAGTTGACCCAACTATCCTTTCATCCTTTCATGTGCAAGCTAACATAAATATTTCTCCATGAACTTTTTTTGTAGAAGATGTATCGTAACAACATCTGGATCGAGAAACTTTTTATTCTTATACCTATTATATCAACATCTAATACCGCCTCCACTAATATTTTTTTGGATTAGATAATGCATATATAATAAAACCCTCAATTCCATTACAATAATCTATCATGCACAACCTTTCGGATGAAACTCGATATATCCAAAAAACAATCATCCATTACTTATATAAAACCTATATGGAATGTTGATGACAACATGCATTAATTAATCATGTGAACTAAACAAATTATTGATACCCAATTAATTAGGTATCATTGGTTTAAGTCAAATTTATTCAATCTATTTTAATAGTACATTTAAGTCATTATCAATTTTCTACAAAAAAGTAAAATTCATCCAAATTTACTGAAATTTTTAACTTAGCAATAAATTAACAAAATTTGAAATGTATCCATTAAATAAGTCATTATTTATTTCATTATAAAATACCTAAGTTACTAAATCAAACTCAATTTCATCAAATGACAAACAAATATAATTTTTTAATTTCATCAAATGAAAAAAAAATATAATTTTTTAAAATCTCATACAAACCCTAACATATACAAATCATACATTCATACAACAATTTTTTTATATAGAAAAAGTTATTAAACAAGTAAACACACAAACAAACTACATATACTACATCAAAATACAAAAAAAAAAATTAACATTTTAAAAATGAGTTACAACAAAAAATGAGTAATTTTGCTTACTTGATGTGGTGAATCTTTTAAAAAAGTTTAAACTGGAAAAATGATACTAACAAACTGAGTTTTGGGGTGGTCAGATAATGATGATGTGAGTTTGATTTGCGACAAAATATATGAGTATTGTGTGTTGTTTTCTGCATAATAAAAAGAAAGAAGAAGAAGCAACGCGGAATGGGGGAGAGTAAGAGAAGGGATTGTCTATCAAGTTATAACTTAATTGATGGATTCACCGATATGTAATAGCGACAAACATATTTTCTTGGTAATTCTATATGTAATAATGACACGTTATTTTTTTTATTCATTGATTTTTAACTAAAATTCTCTCGTTATTCACCGATAAAATTTTTTTATGGTAAAAATTACTATTATTTAATGACGGGTTTTTATCTATTGATATTTTCATATTTGATAATTTTTTTTGGCGGTGAATGATTTGAATGTTTAAAAATATCTACTTTGTGCCTTTTATAATTCAGAAGTATAAAAATTACACTTGTTCATGTTTAAAAATCACAGCTTTTTATCGCTTTCATATTAATTATGGATTCTTTGTTAATTTTATTTTTTATTTGATCCTTGATCAACTAGAACATACTATTTAACTATTTTTAAGATTCTTGATTGCCAGTTATTTATTTGATAGGAATTTTGAGTTTCTCTCTAAAACTTTACTATGGTTATTGTTTTGAGCGTTTTCGAAAATTAACAAATTCAACGTTACATCCTAAAATCTGTCGGTGTTTAAAAAACATTATACTTTGTAAATTTTACAACATTTGCGTATTTTTGCGCGCCTGTACTTGCTCCTTGTCTGTTCGTTTTTTTTAAAAAAGAAAAGAAAAAAGAAGCAAAAATGCGAAGCATGAGGGGAGATTTTTTTGCTCCCTCTCCAAGCAGATATCCAGGTTGAGAAACAAGTGGCGTTTGCTCGTAAACTCAGGGACTATTTGGAGGGGCCATCTAGCAATCTATTATAAAAAAAGTCTTACCCAAGAAAAAACAATCCACTACCTTGTTTGTCACGGTAAAGGAAATGATGTTTGACTGTGTTTTGAAGGGATTGCGGTGTGCTGATAAGCATTCCTATCCTGTTTTGTGGACTTGCGATCCACTTCCGTATGGGATGGGGCATTCCCATCGCAGGCGGGCAAAAAGCAAGCCTTTTCCATAGTCGATACCTAATATTTTGTTTCTTTGCTCTCTCTCTCTCTCTCTGTGTCTGTACGCATATACTGTTTTCCTTGTCCCATACGACAAGAATTAATTAATTGAGACAGCTACAGTATAACGTACGTGGTTAAGGATTAGAGTTTAATTTAAAATTTTCAATTTGTAATTAATATGGGTAGGATGGGCAAGCAGGGGTCTAAGATAACATAATTAACCAATGCCTCCTTAATTAATTCGTAGTTTCACTAAAGATTCGATAGAAGAAATAGAAAATCATGCTTTTTTTTTTTTCTCTCAAAAAATAGAGATTAGAACTCGAGAATCTTGAAGGAAATGAAAAGATTAATACTAATTAAATTACAATTCAATGATAATCAATATTATTAAAAATGAAATGAATATGACAAAGGAGACATACAATAGTGATTAATATGTAAATCCCACCAAACTGTTTATTAATTAGGAAATTGGCAGAAATTTTTCTAAGCTATAACATCTCATATGGTGGCTTCATGCAATCATTTCTTTGGATAAGTCCTGCTAAGATATTGCTGGCATATTGTCATTTATAGAAGAAATTAAAGGGCATGTTTCCAAACCAGCGATTCATTATTTTTCACTACTAGCTAGATCTAATGTATTTATCATTTGATTTGAATTTTCATATTTATCTGATGATTTATCATTTTGTCTTTAATTATGAAAATAAAATATGTCAGCTAATTTAATTGCTACTAGCTAGATAGTACCAAGAAATGGATGGTAGGAAGGGAAATATTGAAAAGGGAGAATGAAAATTAAATATTGATTTATTTTTATCGAGATATGGGAATATATAAGAATAAGGGGTGATTTTTTTTAATAATGTATTATTTCTACTAATTATTTTTATCAACTTTACTATCAATGCTGCCAATATTAATTATTGGAAATGTTGATGCCACTTTTTCTTTTTTAAAAATATACACTAATATTATTATTACATCATTAATCTTCCGACACCATCACTCATTCATCATTTTCACTATTTTTTTCACCCTCAGCACTCTTCTTTCTATACTATCTTCTGTAGTAGCTAGTGGCATTAATGTTTTAATTAAAATATATTATTGTTTTTATTATACTATTATTACTGCGCGCCACCACTTCCTTCTCTTCTCTATCATCATCATCATATCACCTTTTCATTTTAATCATTATTTATTCTAAAAATAAACTATTAAAGATTTTAAATTTTATTCTGATCTTTTGTTAGTATTCTAATTAAGTATGGTATTAGAATTAAAGTATTTTTTTAATTTTTGTCTCGACTTGTCGTCTTCTTCTTCTTCTTACAACTATTGGCATTCCACGAGGTTAAGCGAAAAAATATTTAAGGGGATAATTCGAATGTGAATCAAGTATTTGTGGCACCAATAAATTATTCTATCAACGGAGTTTATCTTTTATTTTAGTCCATGCTAATTTCACAGGAAAAGGAGACAGAGATGATGAGGTGGCAGACATGAAGTGAGAAGGAGAAATGGGTAGGGCCCCCTAACAGTTGGACCAGGGCGCATCTTTGAGTCCGATAGCACTTTCTGTGTATTCTTAACATAATAAGCACTTAGGTGGTCCACGAACCACATGTTAAATTCAATGTCCAATCGTGGACCACCTCCTAAATTCAATGTCCAAATCAATGTCAAATTAAGCATCAAATAAGTTCATACTTATTACAAGATAATAATCAAATAAAATATGTTATGATTGTAATTAAGTTTGGTATGTTATCATAATCTTTTTTACAACCATCACATCGTGAATAGATTTATATGTTATTCATAGAAAATATAATATAGACATAATAATGAAGTGGTTAAAATTAACTAAAGAATCAAATAAGTTATGTTATAATTAGATTAAAAAGATCAAATATTTTATAATTATAATTTGATTTGTCTCTATAAATTTTATTGATATTGGTTATTTTCTATGTACTGGTGTAATTAAATACAATAGTTTCTATATATAGTACAATAAAGATCATTATTTGTTGTACTCATTTGAATGCAAATTCAAAAATCAAATCCTATGATTTATGACTCCATTACTTGTGCATGATGTGGTGACAACTTGCAATATTGACTTGAGATATGGTTGTCCCAGGATTTTCAATTATTGTATGATCTTTGATTATATATGCTTCAATATCTCCTTACCCTCGTGCAATTGAAAAGGAAGCTTCTTGAACTTGAAGATTGACATGTAACAGAGTAAATTGAGCAACATTCATTGCTTTAGTAAGTAGGTCAACCAACTAATCTTGGATGATAAAAAAAGAGATCTTAAATTTCTTTTGAAGTACTTGATCAAACATATAATGAAAATCAATTTCATTATGCTTGGTTTGAGCATGGAACACTAGATTGGAAGAGAGATATGTGGCATCGATATTATCATACCATAACAAATTGAAGCCATCGAGTTTTGGCTATTGTAATAGAAAGATATTTGTATTTAAAATCGGTGATACTACATGCTACCGTTTATTGTTGTTTACAACTCCATAGAATCAAGTTATGGTCATCAAAAACACAATACTCACCAATATTTCTGTGATCATCAACCCAATCAACATCATTAAATCCACAAAAGATTGATCAATTTGTCTAGTAAATCAAAAACCAAATGATTTTATTTGTTTGAGATCCCTCAAGTTGATACGTGAACTTGCTTCCATGATGAATACTATAAACAGTATCTCGATGAGTAAATCCAAGGTAATGTAAAGCTTTAACAATGCTTTTATAGAGCTGAGGGCCTAAAATCAGAACCTTTGATTTTGGAAAGATGACAAGTGTTGGACATGGTTTCACTTTATCAAGGTATACCTTACGTAAACAACATGCAATAAACTTCCCTTGAGTGATAAATAAATCATGGCCATTATCAAGAGTTTCTACACTAAGAGAAAAAAAAATAAAGGTCCTAAACCCTTCATTAGAAAAACTATATTAATGACTTTGATATCTAAGCTAGTAACAATTATATTTTCCACATAAACAAGGATGAATATATGGACTGTGTCGTGGTGAAAATTATAGAGAGATGTGTCAGCTTTAGAGCCCTCAAAACCAAGTTGGTGTAATTGATCTATAAGTCTAGAAAACAAAACCTTTGGGGCTTGTTGAAGATCCAAGAGGCTTATTTTTAATTTGCACACATGTTATGAATAATAAGAATGAATAAATCCATGTGGTTATTGCATATAAACATTTTCTTGAAAGGAATTATGAAGAAATGTGTTTTGAATATCTAATTGATGGGGTGACCAATAATTTAAGAATGCAAGAGAAATAACCAGGAGAATTGTGCTCAGTTTAACCATCGAATTGAATGTCTCTATATAATCAATACCGTCTTATTGATGGAAGCCTTTTTCAACAAACCAATTCTTATAACATTCAATGCTTTTATCTTCATGCTTTTTTAACTCGGTAGACCCATATGTTGCCAACAAGCTTGTGATCTTGTTGTGGTGGAATTAAGTCCCAAGTATCATTCTGAATGAGGGCATTGAACTCAATATGCATTGTATCATTCCCATAAGAATATTTAGAAGCTTTCGTGAAGCAGTTAGGTTCAGTAGAAATAGGATTTACCTTAGTAAGAAGTACCCATGAAAAGTATATTTAACATACCCAACATGTGGTGTCTTTGGCTTGAGGCTTTCAGTCTGAGACCTAGTGGTCATGCATTGGAAAGGAGTTGTTATGTCAAGTAATCTAGGGACAACCAAGATATCAACAATCACTAAATTTCGAGTAGCATGCAGGTCCAGAGAACTTGAATTATCTATATATTGTTGTGTTGCTGTTGAGTTAATTGGTAACTAATCAAATACAAGTGGTATAGGAAAAGATTGACATATTTGATTACTTGCAGAAAAGGTTAGTGAATGTGTATATAAAAGACTCAAGGCTAAGGCTAAGGAGTTTGTTTTAGACTGGGGAGAATATGAGGAAGATGTAGATGTTTTATATGAAAAGAAAGATTCATTAAAGATGACGTGTCGAGATACATATATTTTTTCTATAGACAAATCAAGATATTTGTAACCCTGATGTGAGAGACTATAACCAATAAAAATACAAGTTTTGAAGCTAAAATCTATTTTATGATGATTATATGGTTGTAGGTTAGGACAATAAGCACAACAAAAAACATGCATGAAATCATAATTTGGTTTTTTTTGTTGGCTTTTTCAAATGGGATTGATTGTTTAAATTTTTCAGGTAATCAATTAATTATATAGATTGCTATTTGAAAGGCATCTTTTCAATACTAGTATGGAAGATTTGAGTGAGCTAATAACACAAGACCTATTTCAACAATTTAATGATGATGTCTTTTAATTGAACCTATTTGTTCATGAGTATAAGAGAATGCAACTCGATGTTTGATGCCATAAGATTTGAGATAATTATTAAGACATTAAAATTCACCATCCCAATCAGTTTGAATAATTTTAATTTTGGTATTAAAGTGCTTCTCAACATATATTTGAAATTAAAGAAAAATATTTTCAACTTTTGATTTTTGTTTAAGTGGAAAAGGCTAAATAAATCTTATGCAAACATCTAGAAAACACACATAATATCTTGAATTATAACTAGAAATAACATAACTGGGTCCCCATTCATCTAAAAAAATAAGCTTTAAAGGCTTGGTGGCATGATGAATTGATTTTAAAAAAGGTAAATTGTGGCCCTTGGTCATTGACAATCAGGACAAACATGGTTCCTTATATTAAATTCAATAGGAATTTTATCTGAATTCAACTCTTGATGAATAATGTGAGAGGATACATGTCCCAATCTACAATGCCAATAAAAAACAGAGATACAAACACCAATAAAAGCAAAAGAAGTAAGTTGCTGAAATGGCTATAAAAAGCAATACAACCTATCTTTGTTATAACCTCAATATATAACATTCCCCGAGTAATTATTAATAAAAAAGTATCATGAACTTAAAATAAACATTATTATCTCAAGTAAATTTTTTAACAGAAATGAGATTTTTTATGATTTGTGGCATTACAAGTATGCTGTCAAGATCAAAATACTTTAAAGGTGTGGGTAAAGAAACAATAACGATATTAGTTATATACAAATATAAACCATCATTAGCTTGAATTTGATTAGTGTCATCATACTCTTCACCACAAATATTGAGATTATCAATGTTGTTTGTTAGATAGATTATTGCTCCAGAGTCAACATGCCACTCTTGGTTTGTTGACTATTGATTTTGGTACATGGAAAGGTCGGTTTGTGCATTACTGTGAGGAGGTGGTGGCAGAAAATAAGGGTAAAAATGCTTATAACATTTATAAACAGTATGTCTAGTTTTTTTTTTTTTTTCATATAATTGACACTAAGTATCAAAGTTACAAGGTGAAAGGTTACCTCACCAAAACTAGAAAATGGGCTTCAATAGCCATGCTCCATGCCATGAGTATTTGAGAAGTTCCCACGATCATGATTTTCAGAGAAGGGTGGCTATTGTACACCAATATTAATCGACACATAAGAGATGGGAACAAACTAGGAAAGATGATGGATTTGGGCTTCACAAGTAAGTAATATATAATAGACTTCCTCTAATATGAGTGAGTCATCACATGCGCAAATCATGGTTACAAGGGAATCATATTTAGGTTTTAAACCAGCAAGAAGATAGGTGATGATATCATTATAATTTAAGGTTTGTCCAATAATAGCAAGATTGTCTACCAGATATTTGATATGCATGAAGTATTCACCAGTTGTCTAGTTGGTTTTGTGGGCTATAGAAAGCTGAGACCATACTTGAATTGCTTGAGTGTTTGATTGAGAAGAAAAAACAATAATAAGAGCTAGCAGTACCTCATGAGAAGTGGTGTAGTGGGCAACATATACAAGAACCTCATAAGTGAGAGAGACATTTAAGCAACTAAGAGTCAAATTTTCTTGAGTCTCCCAAGTGTTAAACAAGAGATTAAAAGACTTTATACAATTGTCATTAATGATTTTCTTTTATGGTTGTTTGAGAGTATCATTTAGATAACCAAAAACCTTTTGGCCTTTCAAATATAGAATTATAGAAACCTTTCAGATAGAATAGTTGGCATAATTAAGTTGGTAATTTTAAGAGACGAGGTGGGATTGAAAATAGAGAGTTGATTAAGTTGAACATCAGAAATGGAAGAATTAAGAGAGACTAACATGATGAAGAAAATAATGTTATTGATGTTGGTCAATGACTCTGACACCATGTAAAGATAATAAAAAAATCAGATTGATACTAGTTATTTTTCATGTACTAACATGAATACAACAATTCCTATAAACAGTATAATAAAAATCATTATCTATGGTAGATTTTTACGTATTCATTTGATTGCAAATTCAAAAATTAATTCTCATGATTTATGACTCCTTTCCTGAAGCATGATCTATGGTGACAACTTGCAATATTGACTTGAGATATAGTTATCCTAAGATTTTCAGTTACTACATAATCTTTGGTTACAAATGCTCCAATACAGATTTATATATAACTATTTTATAATCTCATTATTGTAATAATGTGTAAAGATTATAAATATTAGAGGAAACTTGTTGACCATTTAGATGCTTTCTCGATTATTATGCTACATGTTCTTTATTTTTTTTTTCCTTTCAATAATGAGAAATTATAACTAGAAATATAATTTCAAGTGCAGACAAGTAATAGCCTGGCAAATCAAATAGAATACAAGTGTCTATTATTTTGATCCCTAAGATTATAATAAGATTAGATTAAAAATATAAAATATTTTATGATTATAATTTGATTTGTTACTATAAACTTTTAATGCTTCATTATATAAGGAGCGTGAAAAGCTATATATAACCATTTCAGAATCTCGTTATTGTAATCTTATGTGAAGATCTTATATATCAAAAGAGAATTGTTGACGATTAATATTAAATTAATCATTATGCTACATGTTTTTCATTTCATCCTTCCAATGGAGAGAAATTAAAACTTGGAACTTAATTTTAAACAGAGACAAGTAGTAGCCTCGCAAATTAAATAGAATATGAACGTCTAAAATTCCGATCCCTGAGAAAGATTTATTGTTTCAAAAGTTTGCTTAAGAAATAAAATGTAAAAAGAAAGAAAGTAAATAAACTGGAATTTAAAAAAAGCTTGTAAATAAAATGATAAAGGAAAAAACAATTGTAAATTGCATAAAAAAGAACTATGTTTGAGGTTGATCATTATTTCCAATAAACGAGATTGTTTATTTATATTGGCATGTTTGGGAGTTTGACTCCTAACTTCTAGATCATTAGTATTATTTGAACCTAGTTCATTCCACTATTTATGGTTGATGTCAACCTTACTTCTTCTATTTGGATAATGAATAATTAGTCTTCTTGCATGGTGAGCTTAAACTCATGTGATTAAATGTTTTTTTTCCCTAATTGATCATTACTCCTAAATCCCTTAACCAATTAGTACTTTTTAAACTTGATTGATTCCATTGTTCATGATCGAATTCTACCTCACTTCTCTTGTTTTGGATAATGAACAATTAGTATTTTAATTATATAATTGACACATAAATATTTATTTTTTATATAAGTAAAATTACAAGTATTAAATCGTTTAATAGTTTAATAACATCCTCTATATTATATTCTCCAATAAGTTGGTTCACATGATAGATAAAAATAAAAAAATAATGAAAATCAATCAACTAACTAAACTAATCTTGACTATATATATAATTTGAAGATGCTCTTAAAAGTATAATAAAAAAAGAATTTAATTTATATTTATGTAGAAGATAGTTTGAAAATATCTTGAATATTAAAAAAAAAAATATGGTGTCAATTGTTAAGAAAAAAAGAAGCACAAATGTGGGTGCCTAAAGAGAGCTCCCTAGGTAAATTGCATATGCATTAGGGAAGCTAATTATGCAACGACTATAGGGATTACAACTCCCAAAAGCTGCTATAGAAATGTGGCAGTAATCAATTTTGCCCTTGATGTAAAAGAAGAAAACCGGAAGAACTTCTTTGAGATTGCTACCACTAATTTTTTTATTATTTGTGCGAATTAGAAAAATCAAATATGTGATTTTCATGCTTGCACTTAACAAACAAATTCCAACGACCAAAAGGAACATAACTTTGTGCCATATGAAACTTTAAGTCAATGGCTCAGAGTATTCTCTGCATGCATTTATAATACTGATTTACTATGCCTTTTTCCAATCAGAAATCATTGCAGTGCTGTCTTTCTCAAGTAAGATTATTACCATGTTCATATATACTTCATACCATTGGCCACAAGAATGTCCATACATTCTAAAGTCCAGTCTAGCTGCCAATTTAATTTATTGGAGACGATAGACGACCTCAAGAAGCCAAAAGCTAGCTAATCAAATACTAAAATCTGCGACAATATACGTCAACTATCATGACATTTATCAACAGAAAGTACTTAGAGAGTTGGAATTGTTATCTTAAAATGACCTTATTTAATTAGTTGAAGATTTAAGTTAATTAATAAGGAAATGATTTTCAGAGAGCTTCAACAGCGACAAGTCCCTGTCACTCTTTCGAAGAAGCAGCACTATCAATTTACCAAATACGTGTGTCGGGCTCTTGTTTGTGCCGATCCCTCACTTCTATATAAATGCTATACCAAACCCTTTCTTCACTACAAAGCCTCTCATATAAATTTAGCTCTCTCTCTCTCTCTCTCAATTTCTGATCTCACCTATAACTCCCTTTTCACTTGATAAACCTTTAGGCTACACACAAGCTAGAGTGGCAGTATATCTGTGAAAATGCTGTCTGCGAAAGCTAGTCATGACTCCCATGGACAAGACTCTTCCTACTTTCTAGGGTGGCAAGAGTATGAGAAGAATCCATATCACGATGTGCACAATCCATCTGGGATTATTCAGATGGGACTTGCAGAGAATCAGGTAAAAAGGACAGGTTCCAGGGAAATTAAGTATTATATTTATATATACTTAAAGAAACTTTACATGAGCCATATTTTTCGTGTACACAACATAAGTGCACTTTCCACCAATAAAAAAAAAAACATTAGTGAAAAAGAACTATAGCTAATGTTTATGGCATATCCAAGTTTATTTTTCTCTCCTTGATGCGAAATGGGTGCCCATGTCTTCTTGTATCTCCATTTTAATTACCGCTTAAAGTAAAAAAGAACCTCTAAAATTTTTCAGTGAACTTTATTTTTTGCAGCTTTCTTTTGACCTTATTGAATCTTGGATAGCAAGAAATCCGGATGCGGTTGGGTTGAAGAAGAATGGTGCATCGATATTCAAAGAACTGGCTCTCTTTCAAGACTACCATGGCTTGCCTGCTTTCAAGAATGTAAATTTCGATTACTGCACTTTTTCTTTCTTTCTTTTTCCTTGTATATGTAGATCAACATCGGTTCATAAATCATATGCCAGGATATATATAAATATATGCACATACCTCTGATCTTGTCCCGAACTTATTCGTTTTATTTAGGCACTAGTGAAGTTTATGGCTGAAATAAGAGGAAACAAGGTAAAATTTGATCCCAACAAGCTTGTGCTCACAGCTGGTTCAACTTCTGCTAACGAGACTCTAATGTTTTGCCTTGCTGAACGAGGCGATGCATTCCTTGTCCCTACGCCATACTATCCAGGGTAATAATTAAATTGGAAGTGAAAAAAACACGAACTATATATACATTTCTTTCTTTTTTTATAACATGATCATGATCATGTTCTGTTCTTATTGATTTTATATAAGGCAGATTTGATAGAGATCTTCGATGGCGGACTGAAGTTGAAATCGTTCCAATACATTGCTCAAGTTCAAACGACTTTCAGATTACCATGCCTGCATTAGAAAAATCTTATCAAGAAGCCCAGAGACTTGACTTGAAAGTTAAGGGGGTATTGATCACGAATCCTTCAAACCCCTTAGGGACAACAATGACCCGCGATGAGCTTAACCACCTCATTAGTTTTTGCATGGCCAAAAATATTCATATAGTAAGTGATGAAATTTATTCAGGCACAGTTTTTGACTGTCCTAAGTTTATAAGCATCACAGAGGCCTTGATGGACCGACACCTGGAAAATACAGATATATGGAGACGCATTCACGTTGTTTACAGTCTCTCAAAGGATCTGGGCCTACCAGGTTTTCGAGTTGGCATGATTTACTCCAACAATGAAACATTAGTTTCTGCCGCGACCAAAATGTCAAGTTTTGGTTTGATTTCTTCCCAAACTCAGTATCTACTCTCGGGCATGCTTTCTGAAAGCAAATTCACTAACAACTACATGGAGAAAAATAGCAAGAGACTAAGAAAGAGGAAAGAAATGCTTGTTTCTGGCCTTCAATCCGCAGGAATCAAGTGTTTGAAAAGCAATGCCGGCTTGTTCTGCTGGGTGGACATGAGACATCTCTTAAGCTCTCAGACCTTTGAAGCGGAAAAGGAGCTTTGGAAGAAGATTTTATTTGACGTTGGGTTAAACATCCCTCCTGGGTCATCTTGCCATTGCTCGGAGCCTGGCTGGTTCAGAATTTGCTTTGCAAACCTCTCTGAAGGGACTCTCAAAGTTGCAATGAAACGTATCAAGAACTTCGTAGACAACAACTACCAGGAAATGGTCTGTGATCAAAGATCAATCATCTATAAGTGGCTCTCCAAAATATTATCATACAATCATGAAGCTGACCGTTATTAAGTTCACTGATGTGAAAACATAATTTTTCTAAATTAATAGCTAGCAAGGATATGAACGAGCAGACATTTTAACGTGTTAAAGTTGATTACTTACAAAATCCGTTAATAAAACCAAGGTAACTTCTAGTGTATGGATGGATTGCTTGGTGTTGTTTAGTCCATCGCCATCCCTTGCCATGGTCCAATATATCTTGTGGAAAAACATTATCACTCATACATGCATCTTGTTTGTGATATAGAACATTTAAATTTATCTTTCTTACCCGAAAAGAAGAAGAAGACAGGGGAGGACTTAAATTTGGCTGGGTGAGGGGTTGTTGTTTAATTATATGTCTATTGTACCAAAAACAAAAGGTTGGGAGTGGTTGAATTGCACGTTTAATTCCTTGCTATATATATGTTATCAAATAATTTATTTTCTAGCTATTTTCCCCTCTCTTAATAAGCAAACGTTGTTTAACAGTACCGACCAAAATCTTCTACAAAATCAAATAAACCATGTCTTAAAAATTCATTAATATATATACATCTTTATATTGGGATATTTTATATCTATCTATCCTTAAGTAGATTTTTTCCAAATGCTTTTTGAATAGTTTTTCACTCTCATTTGTCTTTGATTTTTTTTATATGCCCTTTTCTCATATTTTTTTTGATGAAAATACCCATGTAACTACCACGAGAAATATAATTTTCCAAACCTAAACAAATAAAAATTAATTTTTAATGACTTAAAAGAAACTTGAAAATTCTACAAGAAACCCATAAAAACATTAAAAAACCTGAAAAACTTGAACAAAGAAATTGAAAAAAAAAAGATAAAACTAACATGTAAATCTAAAAATATGAAAAAAAACCATGTATATAAAGTCTCATGAATAAAAATATGTTTATCGCAACAAAATAAATTCTACAAGGCATGAGTGTCATAACTCAATTTTTGATTTCCCCTAAAATTAACCCTTTTCTTTCAAAAATAAAAAAAAAATAAAAGTAATAATAACAAAAAGATTGACAACTTGGCAAAAGCAAGCTGAGAAGGGTTTCAAATGCATGGAGAAACCAAGTTGAAATTTTGGACAAATTTGAGATTTCAATTGTATCCAAGATTGAAAGATAATGCAAATTCAAGGTTAAATCAAATGATTATCGGATGAATTTACATAAGAATAAAGTTTAAGGACTTAATTAGGCTTTTAATAGGCCAATTTGATTTAATCATGAGCCCAATTAAAGGTTTAATTACATTTTAGAATTAATTTGGGTCAAATTAAAAGAATAAATTAAGTGCAAGAACTTAATTAGGCTTTTAATGGGTCAAATTAATTTTATTAAAGACTTAATTGGTAAACAAATTAAGTTTAGAAGCTTCATTCAGACTTCATTGAGAAAATTAAAATTTTAAAGGATAAAATTTAATTTTTTCAAACTCAATGAGGTTAAATCAAGAGCGAAATTGTAAAAAAATCAAAGTTTGAGGGTCAATTGAGGTCCAAATTGAAATTCAAGACCAATGACCTTTTTTTCCTAAAAGGAGCGTGGATTTAAGGACCTAATTGAGTAAAGTTATGGATGAAATTGAAGAAATTAGAAGTTTGAAGGTCAATTAGGGATGAAATCGAAAATATCCAAGACTAAGGATCAAATTGAAAAAGACGCTAAACTCATAGGGTCATTTTAAAATATGGTAGGGGTGAAATTGAATTGATTATTAAAATTAAAATTCAATTGAGAACTTAATTGAATAAATCAAAAGATTAAGGGCTGGAATTGAAATAAGAGATTTTTAAAACTAAATTAACCCAAAACACCAAAACAATACTGTTTCATTAAAATGATATGATGTGTTTGGATCAAAACGACATCGTTTTGGTGAACAAAGGTAAAAAAATAGTGGCAGATGATGCATCGTTTGACATTGTTCATCATCTTCACCAAATAGAATAGACAAGCTATCACTCTCATGACCCAACACTATACTACACTCTAGCTTGATTCCTATTGGGTGGTCATCTCTATAGCCATTTTAACGCCATCCTAAAGACAACGACCCAATTAGTCCGTGCAACATAATTTTAGCAGCTTGTGATGGTGACTTTTGGACAACGGTTGAGAACCTTTCCATTTGAATTAAAGGCCATGATTCATGCCAGATAAACATCATATAGCCTTCTTTCAACCCCTATAAATAGTGGTGAAATCCATTGAGAAAAATGGGAGAGACCGAAGCATAAACCTACCCCGTGCACCAATTTTTCTTTGTTTTTTTTTTAAAAAGAAAAGAAGAACATAACCACCACTCTTTCTCCCTTGTTTTAATAGACACCAGAAAAATCATCCCTGGTCTAACCCCAACATCACACTTTTCAGTCTCTTTTTACTGCCTTTTCACCTTCTCCACCTACACCAACAAAAAAAACCAACCTAAATACTATTTTCTTCTCATTCTGTGGTAACACCACCATCAATTTATGCATCACCACTATAAGTGGCACAACCTTCATTTGATAGCTCCCCGCCAGTAGCTGTCGCGGGGCGCGCAAGGTTGTCTAACGACGGCGGAGGCTCCTGTCGTGTCTCCTGGTGTGAAGTCTTGTGTGTTGGAAATGGTTTTTAATCATAGAATTATGATTAATGTTTAAGAGTCGCTACCTAGTATTATGGTCACTAGGAACCTATGGTTTACGAGAGTCTGGGTAAGGGACTGGTTGTGCAAGGGGAAGACACATCACCCCCAATGCACCCTACCTAAGGTAAGCTGCATTGTTGTTTGATTGTTTTTTCTAAGTTGGGTTTCTATTGGTTGGTCTTTTCTAAGGTTCAAGGCATATCTCTCTTCATGAGAGAGTTTCTACCTTATCAGGTTAAATTCTAACCGTTCTAAAGTCTGACTATTAGCATCACATTTCTACACTTTGTATCTTTAATACATGAGGGTGTACTTTATCATGTAATTTTACACCCCGCCAATATTAAAGTCTACATCTAGATCCTAAAAAAGGATTGGAAACTTTTTTTTGACATATTGGCCAAATCCTAATGGATAATCATAAACTGGTTACGATATCCATTTTTGGATTTTTTAAACATGAAAAAGATGCAATTTTTGTTTGAAAAGTATGCTTGGAAAAATTTTAGGATTTGGCCGTATGCAATAAAATATTTTTTTTCTTTTTGCAAATGTTTTGAAATTTTTTTTTTGAAATATTTCAGACAAAATCAGATAATTTAATACCGGATTTATATTTTACAGTGTAAATATACAACCCAATATTATGCAAAATGGATAGAAAAATATTTGAGAAAATCATGATTTTTTTTAATTATTTTTGAAAAATTTTGGATTTTTTTCAAAAAAAAAATTAGGGGCTCGGGTCAGACCAGCCCAGCCATTTGGGCTGGGCCAAAACTGGCCCGGCCCAATGGCAAAGTTAATTATTCTGCCGCTGCATGCAGAAATGAATTCTGCATGTAGCGGCCTCGATGAAGAAGAAGGAGGCGACGCAGGGAGGAGAACCACTTGAGGTGGTGAGGGTCTGCGGTCGTGCTGGGGATGTCTGTCCGGCGGCTCAGGGGACTTCGGCTGAGGTGACGGTGGCCGGTGGCAGAGGAAGCAGAGAAGAAGAAGAAGAAGTTCCAGAGGAGAGAGAAACACTGGAAGGAGAAGAGGAAGAAGGGCACGGTGGCTGCTTGGTGGTAGAAACGGTGGCTGAGGCTGTGACAGAGATGGTGGCCGGCGGTTGGAGCTGGCTGCAGGTCATGGCAGGAAGAAGAAAAAAAACACGCAGGAGGGGCTGCAGCGAGGAGGAAGAAAACCAACGGTGGCTTTTAGTGGTCGGCTGGTGGTTGCGTTGGCTTCCTATGGTGGAGCTAATAGTGGGAAGACCGTTGATGAGGGTGGTGGTGGCTGAAGGCCACAGTGGAGAGAGAAAGAAAGAAGAAATGTGCAGAAACCAGGAGAAAAATGGTTTTCTGGCTGACTTTGGACCCGATTTTTTCCCCTCCCTCAAGCCATCAACGGAGACTATATTTATAGGGGTGGAAGAGGGTAATCTCGTCTTCACCGGGGTAAAATTTCAACCCTTGATTTGGTTGGGAAGGATCCTAACCGTTGGTTCAAAGTAGCCTCCCTAAGTTGTCAAATCTACAGGAAAAGGCTGCGTGAGTTGACCTCTTCACGCCGTCGCCGGTGACTCCGTGTTGTCATTCATCCTGAAACGTTCACATGGGATTGTAGAGGAACTGCAGGGGATCCGTTTCGTGCAAGTTTTGTTTGATTTGATGTAGAAATCAAGCAATAAATGCACCTGCAAATAAGGCTCCAACGCTGTTTCTTTTGGGTAAAACGGGGAAGACAATGAACAGTGACCAGACAACGTGTCGTGTGGTCCTCTTTTTTTTTTAAATGCAAAACGACGCCGTTTGGGACTGAATTAGGGATTTTAATAGATTTTCAATTTAGTCCTCGAGCTTTCAATTTCGTTCAATTGAACCCCTAATTGACCCTAAACTTTGGATTTAATGCAATTAAGCCCTTAATGAACTTCAATTGGAACCCCAAAGTTACGCACCTTTTACAATAAGGTCCTTGGTCTCGGATTTTGTCAATTTAACCCCTAATTGACCATCAAACTTTCAATTTCTTCAATTTCACCCCCGGTTTTTGTCAATTGAATCCCCATAGTTTGCCGCCTTTTGGAGATTGGTCCTTGGCCTCGGATTTCTTCAATTTAGCCCCTAATTGACCCCAAAACTTCAATTTTCTTGCAATTTGACCCCTAATTTCAATCAATTAAGTTGGTAAAAATTAAATTTGGTCTCTTAAAATTCCAATTTCCTCAATTAAGCCCAAATTAGGCTCCCAAACTTAATTTTTCACCAATTAAGCCCCAAATAAAATTAATTTGACCCATTTAAAGTATAATTAAGTCCTTGCACTTAATTAAATCCTTCAATTGGACCCAAATTAATTCTTAAACATAATTAAAATTTAATTTGGCCCATGATTAAATCAAATTGGCCTATTAAAAATTTAATTATGTCATTGGACTTAATTTTTATGCAAATTTTTGTCCAATAATTATTTAATTTGACCTTGAATTTGTATTTTTTTCTCCATTATTGGGCTTAATGGGGTACAATTAGGCCTTGAATTTTCTTCAAAAATTACAGCTTGATTTCCCGGCCTGCTTTCTCCACATTGCCAGCTTTTATTTTATTTTTTGATTTTTATTTTGAAAAAAAAATTGATTTTTTTGGAATAACCCAGAATTGGGTTATGACAATAGCAACAAAAACACCACCACCAATAACCTCATTCCTTTTTAGTTGAGTCATTCAAGACAGTAACGTGAACTCTAACACCAACAACGTCCAGTAACAACTACCTCTCCTTCTCCACAGCAGCTTCTTTGGCTCTAGCAACCTCCACCGTAAACTCCACCAACAAACAACCACGCCACGTCTAAGGCTTCACCAACCAGTCAGCATCCCCATCTAGCCTAGGTAAGCCTCTCCTTGCTCTTTATCTTAGAACACATGCTATAACATGCCAATTATGTGAAGAAATAATTTAGCCCAACCCGCGTGTTTGGATTTTGTCCAGCAAAAAAAAAAAAAAGAGCATGTTGGCCCTAAAATCAGATTGGGATGGGCTTGAGCCCAACCCGTATACGCCAATTGGGCCTCAAGCCAAATAGGCCAACCCATGTGACTGGGCCAAGGTTGAACCCATCCTAAAGGGCATGTTTAGCCCGCCATGTTTTTCCTTAAGCAATAAGCCCTTGTTTGGCTCTTAAGAGTGTGTTTGCCAAACATACCCTTAAGATATTTTTTCTTTTAGGCTAAGGGAGTGTTTGTCAAACACACCCTAAGCATTTTTTCTTTTAGGTTTAATTTGTCTATATTTGCATGTTTAGCCAAACAACACCTTAAAAAAAAAAATTTAGGACCATCATAAAAATATTTGTGAGTCCCTTGCATGGTTTTTCATCACTTTTATCTAATATTGGACTGTAGACTTACACTGTAAGATACAGACCCGGCATTAAAAATACTTATTAAATTTAATTTCTTAAAAATCAATCAATTAAATAATATATATATTATTTTTAAAATTATTAAATTGGTTAACAATAAATTTTAGATATTATTTTATTAAATTCCATTTAATATTTGCTTTGTATTATCAAGTTAGATAACATAAATATTTTTGTAATATTATCAAACATTCTTTTATACAATCTATCATAATCATTTTTTTTTTAATTCCATTCCTTTACTGCAATCATGTATTTATGTAATCATGTAATTAAATAAAAAAATGGTTTAAAAAAACAAACTTATTAAATCCGCTTGGGTTCATAACCTGAGTGATGAGTTTTATGGGTTGACTTGGATTAATATAATATTTTGACATTTCAATATTTTTTAAAAAATTATCTTAATTTTGTTTATATCAAACCATGTTTTTACCGGTTATTTAGGTTGTCGTTTCACCCACTAAGTACTCCAGTTCATACTAAGTCAACCCCTTTCATGATTTAATTTGCAACCTAGGTTAGAGAAAGATTTAAATCAGGAGATTTCAAGGTTGACTAGCTCAATTGTAAAACCCCGGATAATATTATTGATATTAATAAAAGTCAGGATTTCAAAAAAATAAGAGAAAGTGATAAATTAAATTATAAAAATGATGATATATTCGAGAATCTGAATTAAAATATTTTTTTCAAGTGTTAATATATATAAATAAACACGAAAATATGAATAAAATTTTTATAGACGTAAATTTCATGAAACTGAAAGTACCAACAAGTAACTTAGTGAAATTCGATATAACCCGGGCAAGATTTGGTATAAATAAGTACCAAGATTCAGGAAATTTTACCCAAAAATCATAAAAGTTACTGTTGAAGGATATAGAAAGCATTTTAAAAAAAATTAAAGAAATAATATATGTGCTAAAGTGTGTGTGCGGGAAGAAAACTTTTAGGGACATAGAAGGTGTGTATATATATATATATATATATGAGTGCAAGTGAGTGTGCTGTAAAGAGAGAAAAAAAAGAAAAAAACTTACTTTTCAAATAGAAAGAAGCATTCAGCCAGGAGAGGAAAAACAAATTCAAGCAAGAAAATTTTATCAATTTAAAAGTGTTAAAGCTTTGGCTATTGCTCGGTAAGGTGCCCTCACACTTTTAAATAAGATTCTTGAGGAATTAATGTTTTAAATTGATTGAACTTTGTGAAATGAGGAATTAGGGTTCATGATAAATTTTGGGGAAAATTACAATTGATTGTGAAATTATATTAAGGTTGTTAAAGTCAGTAGAGAAAGTAAGAAATTATGGTAATTGGAGCAAAATTTTAGGTGTTTTTGAAGAAGGGATTTTTTAGAAAAAATAATAATATGAAGAATAAAATTTAAGAATTTGAATAAGATGAGATTGTATAGGAAATAGATGATATTAATGTTAAAGAGTGAATAAATCATGAATTTTTTTATGTTTTCCTTTAATTTAAATTTTTGGTAAAATACATTAAATAAGTACATTTAAAGAATATATATATATATATATATACATATATATATATATATATATATATATATATTGTTTTGAATGATGAAATGAATTGTATTACAATGTGAAAATTGAAAGAATATGGACGAAATTTACAAAAGGAAGAAGAGAATTTTCATGTTTCTCTCTGAATTTTATTTTGGCAAATGAAAGGATAATTGAAAGAATTTTATTTATTAAATGTGTCAATATGGAAAGTAGAATAATGATGTGATATACTTTTCAATTCAGGAGAGGCTGTTAGGCCGACACCACAGCAGGGAACTTTGGCTCGAACTCAGTCGTCAGGTAATTACACAATGCCTAAATTTAATATTGGTCAATATGTATCTTTTTATCTGATTAATTGTGGTTGATATATTAGAAATTATTGTGATGTTTACTTGAGAACATAAGATATGCAATGTGATGAATTAATTCTTGAATTAATGGGATTAATGCCTTGGTAAATGAGCGTGATAAGAAATTAATTCCCTGATTAATGGGATTAGAACCCTGGTGATTGGGCAAATCATTGAATTAATTATTGAATTAATGAGTTTAATGTCCTGGTGAATGAGCGTGATGAGGAATTATGTCCCTGGTTAATGGGATTAGTACCCTGGTGAATGGGTAAATTGTTGAACTAATTCCTGATTTAATGGAATTAGTGCCCTGACAAATGGGTGAGATGAAGAAGTAATTCCCTGGTTAATGGGATTTGTACCCTGATGAATGGGTGAAATGTTAAACTAATCTTTGAGCTGGTGACAATAGTGTATGTTGAATGGACTGGTAGAAAAAATAGTCATCTATAGTTATGACATGTTTTATTAAGTATAATGAATGATATAATGTTGATGAGGTTGTTAAAAACCTCTTAAGATTAATCTTTTCTAGATTGTTGTAAACTAAAAGGCCTAAGTATTATGCATGAATGAAAATGATACCCGTTAAGTTTATTATGAGATTTAAAGACCCTTCAACACTTAAGTCAATCTAAGTAAAAAATAGAAACTTGTAAGACTATGTGTGTATGTTTAGTTATAGAGCATAAATAGAATTAAGCAAAAAAAAAAAAAAAGATGGAGTCCTTTACCTTGAGGGTTTAAGGCTATTTATATAGCTTTGAATCTATATAAATATGTTTTATGCAAGAATAAAGCAATTAATATGCTTGCTATCTATAAATTTGGACTATTTGGATACCAAGATCTAGTAGCGAGAATGCTTGCTACCTATTAATAATTATCATTGCACTAATCCCTCAGGTGATAAGTGTGTAAGTAGCGAGCCTATATTTAATGTATATACAACTTGCCTAATTAGCTAGTGGTGAATGAACTAGGAGTTATGTTCCTAAACATGTAGGTTGTGTCTTGAGGCTATATAGCTAAGAAGGCATTTCATATGGTTTAAAATTTTTATCATCTTATTATGCCACTAAAACACCTTTAGACCTAAATTGAGGGTGGTATGCTTTAGAAAGTGCTGGCCATCAAGAAATCCAAGACCAAATTAAAACCCCTTCCATACAAGTTTACTCTAGACTATTAGTGTTTAAATAAGCTCAGGGACCCATAATGATCTTAGACCAACGGTTATAGTAGTGATTTCATAGCTACTATAAGGAAAACAAATTATAAAAAATCTTATAAAAATTTGAACACGATCCAGCAATTACATAAAAAATTATAGTTTTTTTGAACAATCATTCTGGTCTGGCATAACCAAACTTTCTTCTAGGCTTAAACTTATCCTATTGGTCCATAAATACATCTATTAAGCTATTCATGTAATCTGTCTGAGGTTAATTCTCATCCAGTTATGACAGACTCGCATTTGACTGTCCAGAATCATTCGCGAGAACTATTGTGTGAACAATAACTTTTTAAGATTTTAATTGGAGTTTGTTTTTTAGTCTACAAATTGAACAAATATGTATATGTTTACTCGTAAAACACATTTGAAAGAAAAAATTTATAAAATAATTATTTTTGTGTGAATCGATTGACCAGTTATATATTTAATCGGTTGATAGTTGTCGCGTTTTAAAAGCACGATATGTTTAAATATCGCTATTTTAAAGTGTGACAACTATCTTGTCGCACTTAAAAATAATAATATTTAATAAATATTATATTTTATAAGCATGACAAGATAAAAATGCATTCACCCGAATTTTCTTGAAATAATATTATTTTGGTAAAATTATTAATTTTTTTTGCTAATTGTTTTTTTAAAAAATCCAAAGTACGAAGGGCCATGAAATATTCGTTAATCGCGTAAGAATCGCGTGCAGCGTATCTTAGACGCAGTTCAGAAACAATGACAGTTTGCTTCAAAAAAAGAAAAAAGACAAAGGCTGTTTGGTCGGTTACATATTATCACAATTTCTCTGTCAACCACATGGCAGTTCCGTTGCTCTCTCCCGAAAATTTTGATAAATGGAGAACGTGCCATTCCCTCCCCTCCCACATGCGTGTAGTAACTGACTTCACCCAAATTCCTTGTTATTTAATCAAAAACAAATTTAAGAGCTAAGACAGCTTCATTTTATCATGATTTTCGAATTACAATTTCTTTCTCTGCAATTATTAATTTCTTTCTTATTCATGTGTGTGTTTATGTGAAGTGAAAGCAAAGAAAAAAAAACAAAAACAAAAAGCGAGGCAAATGGCATCATCATCATTTAAGCCTTTGACAACACAAAAAATCATCACATTATTGTTTTTGATTTCCCTTTTGATACGTCGTTTGGGAGCAATTTCATCCGCGTCTCCTTGATAATTCTAATAAGGCAGGTAGTGTTTCTGTTATCATTTTTCCCCTTTACGTTCATGTTCCTGATTTTCAATTTTACATATTTCAATTTGATTAGCAATCATTTACTTTGTGTTTTATTTTGCTAGTTTAAAATGATAATGTGGGTGGGGTGATTTTTGGTTAAAGTAGGCAATGTTATTAGAACACCAACGGATTTAAGAGAAAATCTGCTTTGAATTTCGTTGAAGATTCTTTGAATTCCCTTGCTCATGAAAATATTATTGATGATTTTAATTTTGGCAGATAAAAACAGTGGAGATTAGATGGACATTGGTGCCCTTTTAACTTCGGCCGCTATCAATACAGGTTTATCTGTGTTGCTTTTTTCACTGTATTCAATATTGAGAAAACAACCAAGCAACACGATTGTGTATTTCGGGCGGAGGCTTGCTTCTTTAAACAACAGAAATAGCAGAAATCATTTCTCCTTCGAAAGGTTTGTGCCCTCTCCTAGTTGGATCGTCAAGGCATGGGAAACAACTGAAAATGAAATCTTGGCCATTGGTGGCCTTGATGCTGTGGTTTTCCAGAGGATACTTGTTTTCAGGTGAGATCATATTCGAAATGGATGCTTCTGCTTCTGCTTTTCTTTTTTCTTTTTTATTATTATTTTGGCTTCTTAATTATTTTACTTTTGTGCATTTGTGTAACTACCTATGTTATTTCTTTGGAGTTGTATGCAGTATCAGAGTCTTCTCTATTGCAGCTGTTACGTGTCTGTTCCTGGTGCTTCCAGTGAATTATTATGGGCAGGAGATGAAACACAAGCATATCCATGCCGAGTCCCTCAATGTATTTACAATTGCAAATGTGAAAGAAGGTTCCAGATGGTATTACTCGTGAGCTTTATTTTGTTAATGTCTCATTATAGTGAAAACTATAAAGTGGTTCGGTTTATACTAATGTGAAGCCATCTCTGTGTTGGTTCATATCGAGAAATTTGACTAGCTCTGATCTAGTTTTGATTTATGGCTTGCCCTGAAGGTCTACCTAACCACTCCTTTTCATTTGATTTTGAACTCTAGAACAATTATATGGAGATTCTCATTTGCTCTTGTCTTTATTTGCTCTCTTTGTATATTTATTGCTTTCCTTTTCCTTTTCTTTTGATTTGCAAAGCGAGCCACCGCGAAGTTCCCTTTTAATATTTAGTGAGAAAGTTTAAATCGTTTTTCCTATAAAATCTCAATTTGATGTTATCTTGCTGACTGTTGCTTCTCCTCGGTGGGATTTGTTATGCCTGTCTAACTAATTGACTTGACTGTTTAAAACCACAAATTGTGATGGCTAATTCATTTCTCTATTTTGATTTATTCCATGTCAGGCTTTGGGCACACTGTCTCGCATTATATATCATATCCTGCTCAGCTTGTGTTCTTCTTTACTTTGTAAGGAAATGAATGATACATATTCTTTCCATTTCTCTCTTAATTGATTGCATATGCATCTATTTGTGACCTAGTTGTGTGTACCAATGTGTTAAGATTATTAACAACACCCCCTTCTCTCCAGGAATACAAAAGCATCACCAAGATGAGGCTAGCACACATAACAACATCTCCTCCAAATCCAAGTCATTTTACCATTCTTGTCCGTTCAATTCCATATTCAGTGGGAGAATCATACAGTAATTCTGTGAAGAAATTCTTTACAAATTATTATGCATCGAGCTACTTGTCTCATCAAATTGTGTATCGATGTGGTTTAGTTCAAAAATTGATGGTGCGTATATGATTCAAATGATCTCATATGTCTACATAATTAGTTAAAGTTCAGTGTTTTGCTTTACCTGCATGCCTTATCAAACAGTTTACCTTTTCTAATGTATCAAGCATTTCTTTTTTCTTCTTGGAATTTGTGTTTCTAATATGTGCAATATTCTCTAAAATTTGCACATGGTGGTTGATGGCTTAGGATGGTTATTCACTTTTTCAAAAGTATTTATCTTATTATTCACAACTGTAATGCCACATCCTCGTGATACTTCATTGTTTTCCATACCTCTCAGAATGGTTAAGCACCCTAACTATGGTTGTGAGGATCCAACTAGACTTGTGCTTTAAAAAGGAAGAAAATTGTTATGGTTAAGCACCCTAACTATGTTCAACCAGCTAATTTGTGGATGTTGGTCTTGGCAAAAAATGATGGAAAAAACCTCCTTCCACAATTTGTGGCCAGCCTGCCTTTTTCAGCCATGTAGGCCTTAATTCTGCAAGCTGTAAGGCAAATCTTTTGTTGCTACTTTATAGATAATGTTCTTGTCATTGTTGTCATTGTAATGTCATTAACATAAATTGTCAGAGATGTTGGCTTTGTGCACACTGCACAGTAATACCTTCTTTACTAATGATGTCTCACATTTACTCAATTGTTTCCAAGTTCATGAATGCATTTTGTAACGTTGCCATGCCTCAACTTCGATGATCTTTTCCTTAATAGCTATTCTCTTTTATAAAACCCAGTTTTTTTCTGTGTCCGATCAAGTTTGCCTCCATTTGTTGCTTTGTATTGTTGAGGCCTTTTTCTCTTTTATAAAATAGATGCTAGAAGATATATATATATATATATCTTCTCTTAATCATAATGGTGTTTCATGGAGTTGGGTCGAGAATTACCAACCCAAAAATTATTTAGAAACAAATTAAAGTTCAATCTTACTATAGTAATATGCTTAAATTAGACATCCTGATTTTAGTGGTGATATGTTGTATGTTGTCTGCTATATTATTTTATGCAAACTAGATGGTTTTTAATTTTGGCCACGTTTTCCGATTTTCAGTGTGCTAATTGATATCAACACAATTTTGTGCTCGGCATTTGATTGTCCCTTTTGTTCCTCTTGTATGAATAGCCTCATGCTATTTTGGTATGTTATGGTATTTCCGTTTATGTTTTTAATTTTTGGCAATGCTTTTGTTGCAGGTTGATGCAGAAAAGATATGCATGAGGATTAAGGCTGCTCCCAAGGGCCAATCAAGTTTAAAGCCATGTTGTCTGTGTGGAGGAAGTACTTCGTTTAAGGTCCTCACTGATGAACCAGAAAGTGTCAAGGACAGTTTCAGTTATTCTAATTTGAATCTTGCCACCAGAGATAATGTAAACATCTTGCACGAGCTGATTCTAGTAATACTGAACTCCAATATTTATGCATCAGCAATTATTTTTGTCTGATTTTTGTCCCATGTTCCTTAGCTTGTGGTATTGCATCCATCTCATTCTCAGCATGGAGTAGTTTTTCTGAAGTATTTGTTTGTGCACCCTTCACTAGCATTCTTGGGTGGCTCCTATTAGGAGTTTACAGATACTGAGTAATTGCTCAAATATGTGGTTTTTCTGCCCACCCTCGTGTTTCTGTCTCTGCTTCGTACAACAGTTTTCAGAATGCCTACCATAACTACTTGATATATTCTATTCATTGCAGCTCAGCCCATAGATTAAGGTGTGATAGGGGTCACAAACCATATAAGCAATTTCATGTTTTTTAGGAAAATATGTCACTCATTGTGAATGCATAAGCTGTGTTCCTTCTGCAACTTGAGTTGAGTAATTATTCTATTTTGAAGTATTGGAGGAACAGATGTTGTTGTTGTTGTTGTTGTTATTGTTATTATTATTTAGTTGTTAGTCATTACTTTTAACATTTATGTGCGTGTGGGGTTAGAAAACCAATAGTGTTTGCCAGCAACTTTGGCGAAAATGGCTGCTTGTTAGCTAATTGTTTTTACCTGGCTGCAATACAGGAGCGTTCTGCTGCTTTTGTTATTTTCAAGACCCGCTATGCTGCTGTGGTTGCCACACAGATGCTTCAATCACCAAATCCCATGTCTTGGGTGACCGAATTGGCCCCAGAACCACATGATGTTTTATGGTCAAATCTCTGTATACCATTTAGACAGCTTTGGCTCCGGAAGATAGCAACTCTTCTGGCATCTATAGTCTTCATGGTTCTGTTTCTTGCTCCAGTGACCTTTGTACAAGGCTTGACTCAACTAGAGAAGCTGTCACAAACATTTCCTTTTCTGAGAGGGTTTCTAAAACAGTAAGTAATCTATTGTTTCAATGATTGAGCTGGTGGTTTGTTTCTATTTTTAATCCTGTTACTATCTCCTCCTGGCATGTTTCATGTATTGGATTTTTTCTGGGTTAACATGGTTTTATGTGACCATAGTCGTGTTTAGCAATGCTTTTGATATGTGAAGTTCAGTTGATTCTGCTCCTTTCCAACTAAAAGAATAAGACAATGAGTTTCTAACTGTCGTACGTTCAGTAATATATTGAGTGTTGGGAATCTCAGTGCATATAAATTACGTGAATCTTACAACTAAGCACTGATAATTGAGATACAGACCATTGTTACGTGATTCTTGTGCATAATTAGTTTCTGATAGCAGCTTTTATTGATCCATCAATTGTGCTCATTCTACATTTTCCTGCACATAGGTAACATAGCAAGAGTATTGTATTTAATTTTCCTGGTCTAGCTTACTTCACTAAGGTCCATGCATGCACAAAGGAAAAGGCCTCTATCTTATGTTGTCTGGCCTAACTGTCATCAGCATGGCTCAGATAATAATGATTATATTATATCTAGTTAATAGCTTAATTTTAACTATTCATTTGTAGCACTTCAAGTTTTTTGAGTTCTTTTGAACACATGATTGAGGGCTGAGAAGGAGATAAAAGTATAGGACATTGCAGACTCTAAAATATGAAAGTTTGCTTGCAATCTTACCCTGTGCTGCTGTGCAGGGACCTTATAAACCATGTGCTGACTGGTTACCTGCCAAGCGTTATCTTAATATTGTTTCTGTATACTGTTCCACCGACAATGATGCTGTTTTCATCAGTGGAGGGGCCTGTTTCTCATAGTGGAAGGAAAAGGAGTGCATGCTTGAAAATCTTGTATTTCACAATTTGGAATGTTTTCTTTGTTAATCATGTATCAGGAGGTTTTCTCTTTGCGTTCAATATGTTATCTAGTGTAGGAGACATTCCTGTAGAACTTGCCAAAGCAATACCAAATCAGGTGAGTTTTCTGTAATTCTGGAAATGTTACACTCATACATTCCTTCCCCCAACTTAGAAAATTTATTTACATTTGCACGCATTGGCTATGTGTTTTTGTTAGTTCTGATGCATTCAGTTTTGCATATAACTATTGCTTCTAGGAGTTCCAATCTTCCGCACAAGTTATGGGAGTGTAAATCTTGTATGTTGCATTACAGATGCAATCAGGGCTTTATTATGTTACCATTTTCTCCCTCTTATTATTATTATTTTTTTTTATATGTATTGGATTCTCATAAATGAAAAGCTTTTAAGGTCTCATCAAATTAGTTGATTATAATTTGGTTTCTGAATACATGCAGGCTAGCTTCTTTGTGACTTATGTTTTAACATCAGGTTGGGCAAGTCTGTCATGTGAAGTGATGCAACCTTTTTCTCTCCTCTGCAATTTCCTTAAAAAACACCTTCTTAGAAACCATGAAGACTCATCTGATGGTCTTGTGTCGTTTCCATACCATACTGAAGTTCCAAGAGTCTTGCTGTTTGGTCTCATTGGCTTCACCTATTCGGTTATGGCACCTTTAATATTGCCCTTCTTGCTGATTTACTTTTTACTGGCATATCTGGTATATCGAAATCAGGTGACAACCTCTCCAATCTTTGTTTTCTGTCCTTGTTTGCATTGTTCATATAAATTGGCTAGATTTTAACTTTACATGGTGTTCTTCTGTGCAGGGAAGATGTTGTATTTCTATGTACCATTTTGATATTTTGATTGTGGTTTTGCCTGTGTTCAATACATTTATCCCTTTAACACATCTGTTTTCAATCACTTGATTCCAGTACCCTTTATGCCAGCATGAAATTTAATTGAGCATTAGTATTTTTACTAGTAGCTGGTTCAGTGATTTTTTGCATCTTCTGAATATTGTGAACCAAGTGGGAAACGAAGCTCTTTATAAATTTCTATGTGAACATCTGAGCTGGCACCTGAATTTTGAATTTGAAGTATTTTTGTTTCATCACCTGTTTCTGATTTCCAAAATCTGGCAGTTTGAGTTTGTAACTTACCTATCGCTGGATGTTCTTCATTGTTCTCATTTCATCAAGAGTTAACCTTTAGTTCTAGTATTTAAGACAATGTTCTGGCTATTGAGGAAATAGTATGAAAATTTGCCAAGTAACTGCGCCAAAATATGGACCCCTTGTTGTTCAAAATGTGTAGTTGAAACAAAAAAAAAAAAAAAAAATTCCCAGCACTCTGTGTTTCTTCTTGTTTCTAGAATATTCCTAAAACTTATCTAGAGTTGCATGTGTAAGTGGATGTTGTTTCTCTGTATGGATATATATTTGCTTTTCACCCATTTCTTTTGGGTCGGGAGGAAAGGAGAGGGAGCTACACTTACGAATTAGGAATGTTATTTGATGAAACTATATTGTTAACATGGTAAATAGGAGGTGCAAAAACTGGATGCAGGAGAGAAAGCTGGACCTTAAATAGTTGTTCTTTTTGTTATTCTTTGATCGCGTATTCCATCAATGTTAGTCTCCATTTAAAGGTGTCTTTTATATCAGTTCTCAGTTTTCATCTTGCAGATTGTCAACGTATACATAACTAAGTATGAAGGTGGTGGACAGTTGTGGCCTATTGTTCACAACACCACAATCTTTTCATTGGTGCTGACACAAATGATATCTCTTGGTGTTTTTGGAATTAAAAAATCTCCAGTCGCATCGGGTTTCACCATTCCACTGATAATTTGCACACTTCTATTTAATGAGTATTGCAGGCAGCGATTTACCCCAATTTTTAAGAAGAATGTTGCACAGGTGATCATGAGGAACTGATTTGCTTTTGAATCTCTCTCTTCCTGTCTGTCCAAAGTTAATAAATTATTTTGTCCTGTTCAGGTTCTTTTAGAAATGGATAGACGAGATGAGCAGTCTGGGCGGATGGAAGAGATCCATCAACAGTTGCATTCAGCCTACTGTCAGTTACCGCTAACTTCCCATGAATTCTGTGAATCTGTACACAAGCTCTGTCAGGACAACATCCGAGGCCGAGAGGGCACCAAGTCAGGTTTGTTTCACCGAAACCTTGAAAGACTAACTCTTTCTGGAATCGATGTGAAATTTGTCAGCTTTTACTCTTCCTTTGCAGGAAAAGAACCCAGTGAAGTAAGCGAACCCTGTGCTGTCTGCAATTTTGGAAAAGAAGGTTCTATTGGGGAGTGATCTAGCTTATCCCCTGTACATATAAACGCCATCTACTCACTGATGGTGCTTTCCAGTGCAAAGGTATTTTGAAGAGAAGTTTTGGCCACAGTAGGTGTCATTAAGAATCTGTACAGAAGATTTACAGGACTTTTGGCTGGAAAATTTAGTGCTCTATACTCTAGAGGTATAGCATTGAGGCTTTCCATAAGATCTTACTTTGCTCTCTTTTTCCCTCTTGTGCACATAAGAAAGATGATGTACGATGTCATCTCATAGTATAAACAACAGAACACTTACATGGATGTAGCTGTTGAATCCTGTCATGTGTAAAATGGAATTGACCGGCGATGTTTGGTGTGTGAGAATTTGAAACAACATTTCCCTTCATGGTCAGTAACGGTTTGAAAGCAAGATAAACAACAACAATAACATTTTGAAAGCATCAGAAGATCTGTAAATGACAATCTCTCCCCATGTCATTTTAGGGGCTCCCATATTTTCCTTTGGTCTAAGCAGTGACACAATATTTTCTCTTTTGTAATGACGGGCAACATGCTGAGGATGGAACAAGCGAGGCTGCACATTGTAAAGCAAGCTAACCATAGTAGTTAGAATTGTCATGGGTGCATCCTAGACTAATGGAGTAACTAAGCTTGACCACTAGCTGGTGAGAGACGATAGGGATGTTCACGGTTCGGTTCAGTTTAGACTCAAAAAACCAACCGAATTAAATTACATTAATTTTGTAAAATATTAACCGAACCGGTCCGGTTCGGTTAAATCTGGTTTTTATAGCAAAAAACTAGGAAATCTAATCCCATCATTTAGACTCATTCATTCAGCAAAGCGAAGAAGATCTGTTTCGGTTTCAATTCCTTGATCGAAACTGCCAGAAAGACATGATATAGGGAGTCATACTCTATTGATGCTCCCAAACACTTCAGCAAGATAAAGAAATAGAATAGTTAGTAGAGGAGTGAGGTGTTAGCTCTGTTAGCTCGAAGTTTGCTGTAGCCCCCCTCACTGAACTAATTCATGTAGCAAATCCAAAAAATGATGATGTCAGTCTATTCTTGCTTTACTGACTAGATCACTGTTTCTTGAGCTTGTAGAAGCATTTGATGAGGAGGTAGATGTTCCGCTTCCATCACGACTATTGACTGACTTAGACGACTTCTTTGGGAGTCTATTGACTCAAGTCCACAACATGCATTGAGAGGAAACTAAGAAAGACAAATTGGGAATTAATTTAGAGGAAGATTGGGATTTTTTCTGGGCAAGCGGTGGCTTTTTGTGAGAGACAGGAAGAGGAAGGTTATGTTAATTGTTAGGGTTAGCTGGTTAGGTTTAACTATTTATACCTCAAAGATTTTTGTAATTTTTGGCTTTTAGTGGGTCTGGTTCAGTTTGGTCTGGTTTCTGGTTCAAAACCGAAACCGAATCGGACCTGTTAAAATTTATGGTTTTGAAAATCAGTTTAATCGGTTTTCATTTCGATTCGGTTTTTTCAGTTAATTTTTTTTGGTTTTCTCGGTTAATCGGTTATTTTGAACACCCCTAGGTGACGATGATGATGGGTGACTTTCTTATGCTTTCTTACAACATCAAGTCTCCATAAGAAGCATGGCGGACAACCCGTTTGGGCTAAGGTGCGGCTTGGTGAGGTTTGAGTTGGTGTTGGTGAGGTCATTCGAACTTAATCAAAATGATCACCTTTTCATAATCATGACCATCTCCTTGCACCACATGCTCTCTCTCTCTCTCTCTCTCTCTCTCTCTCTCTCTCTCTCTCTCTCTCTCTCTCTCTCTCTCTCTCTCTCTCTCTCTCTCTCTCTCTCTTACACACATACACACACCTTTTGCTCTCACATAGTATTTCTTTCCTGGATTTACTGATTTAAACATTAAAGATGTAAATCTTTAACCCAAAATTTGTAAATTAGTGTAATCCTAAAAAAAAAAAAAAACTAAGGAAAAATTATTATGATTAAGGGTGGAAGCCATTATTAAATTAGCTTAAAAATATCGTACAAAACAAAATGAATAATCGATTAGTGAAAAATACTAATGACAATTACCCCCTTATATTTTGTCAAGGAAAAGAATTATTCTCTTTTCTTCATTTTTCAATCAAGAGAACAAACTTAATTAGAAACTTTAAAGAGGTTGGGAACTTGTGATTTTAAAGAGAGAAATCTTAAAATTAGGAAGAGGAGAAGGATATTCTTGAAGACTTTTGGCAAGAACTCGTTAAATTAAGTTAAACTAGCAAAGGTAATGAACTTACCTTCAATTTATTTCACTTCTTTGATTGTTTCGGGGGTGGGGGGTGAAGAAAATCTCCATATCTTAAATTCCAGGGCTAGTGCAAATTGGTAAAGAAATGGAAAATTATCAATTCTTTGATTGTCTTTGGTATGGAAAATATTGTATTAGGAAGTAATTAAAAAAATTAAAATTTATTTTAAGAAATTAATCTCCATATGTGGTTGGCTATGTGTGTGATTTTGGAGTTACTGAGAAATTGATAAAATTGTATGATAATTGATGTTGTAATGATTTTAGGATTGTTTGAGTTTGGTTTTGGATGATTTAATGTGATTCATTAAAAGTATACTTGGTAATGATTAAAGTTAGGAAGTTGATTTAAACTTGTTTTAATGTTAATTGGATTGATTCTATTGTTGTGGGTTATAAGAATGCATAATAATGGTTTGATTTGGATCAATTATATTAAAAAATAAAAATGATCGCTGACTTAAAGGATATCAAAAGCATGAAGACTAATCTTCTCTCTTATTATTCACCACCAAGATTGTGTACTAGAGCATATACACTGTGTTTTTATGTTTTTAATTCTTTTCTTACAACGAATAATATATTATTTTGAAGATTATGCAATGAACTTATTATTTCTGATTTTCATTGCCTCTTCATTTTTTTATTTATTTTTTATTGATGACAATGTGGGTGAGAGATATGAAGTGTTGCATGTGTGCATTTCATTGCAAAAAACGGAGATATGTGCTTTAAAATATATGCATACATTTCGGGGAGAATCTTGATGCATATGTTATTAGATTGCTTAGATTGTGCAAAATTTTTAAAGTTTCATATATATTGAATTGTAAAAGATAGTTGAAGACACATTTTCATATTTAAGTTATCTATTTATTTTCATAAAAAAAAAAGAAGAGGAGATTGTTGACATTTGGTATCGCACAATAATGTTTTTATATATATTTTGATGATAAAAATAAAATGAAAAATGGAGATATTGTTGACCATTGGTGTCACACATTCATTTATATATATATATATATATATATATATATATATATATATATATATATATATATATAAAAGATAACAATAAAATAAAAAATGGATTAATGACATACTTGGTTAAAAATAAGCTTTAAACAGGTACCATATCAACAAGGATGATGAATTTTATGAAGAAATCAATCAAGAAGTCCATGAAAGAAGAAAAGTGAAGACTTAGATTAAGTATCCATTTTAGTGCTCATGTAAATCTTTATATCTTACTTAATAGCACAATTAAAATGAACTCAAACACTTCACTCTACATATATTAAATGATTGATAAATAATCTCATATAATCTAAGGTAGTCAATTCTAAGAATTCTCCATGGTTAATTTGTTAAAACTAGAATTCTACATGAATTGGTGGAACGTTTGGCATTACCAAATGAACCGGTCAACTGCTTGTTCATTAGTGATGAATGTCTGAGAATATTGAAGGAACCGATCAACCTGATCAATCTGAACTAGTTGATTGTTTGAGCTGTCAGTAGGATTATAACAGCTATAAACGACTGGTTTTTTTAGAAACACACATATACACACATATAATTTATTTAAGGAAGAGAAATTAGATCGGCACAAACAGCCAACAAAATTGATCACTATGGCACCACTCAAACAATCATTATTTCATTTTATTTTTTTAAGATTCTACCCTATATATATATATATATATTCAAAACTATTAGGTAAACTAGTTCCAATTTCATCACTCTATGAAAATATATGAAGAAAATTTCCTCAAACTTGTTCTTTTTAAATTTTCAACCACTATGCTTTCATAACTACAATAACCTTGCCTCTATCACACCATAAACAATTGTTTAACATAACTAAATCCTAAATTTAGTAACAAAACTATAATTACAAAGATCACTAATAACAAGTTCATAATTAATTTTTTTTTAATGACTATGTCGCACGTGTACGGCATCATGATAATCATCCTCCCGGATCAGGATTATCAGGAATAATTGGGTGAAAAGACAAGGAATTATTGCCCCTTTATCATTAAAAAGGGAGAATGAGAATTGTTACTTAGTATTTTAGTCACTAATAACCCTAACTGGTCTTAGAGTCTAGGTAAGGGGACTAATTGCATAAAAGAAAGATATTAACACCCCTAGTATACCTTACTTGAGGTAGGTTGCATTATTTATTTGTTTGAGTTAAATTAAGATAATGTTGTTTTTCCTAACCATTGGTCTATTTAGGGTTTAAAAAAAGTCATCTCCAATAAGAAGGTTTTTATCTTATCAGGTTAAAACTTAATCATTCTAATGCAAAAATATAAAAAAATAAAATTAACTATTTTTTTATTTAATATCGGGAATACATCTTATGTATAAGTTCATAATATCATATATTAAAAGAAATAAAATAAATATTTTTTAGTGTTTTTGAAATATAAACTAAGTTTTAACGGATAATTATAAACTAGTTATGGTATCCTTTGACTGATTCTTGTATTTTTATATCTAAATTGATCTTTATTCTTTTAATTTCTATTTGTTTTGTATTTTTTTTCTTTTTTTTTCTTTGTTTGATTAATTGGTTTCATTAATTTAATCCCTCATCATTTGGTTTCATTTAATTTTTATAATAAATTTGGTTCTCATTCTTTTAATTACTCTTTGTTTCTTTTTTATCCTTTTTCTAATTCAATTTTATTTTTAATTACATCCCTTGGCATTTGATTTCACTTTATTTTTAAGTCAAATTTGATCCTCATTATTTTTATTACTACTTTTTTGTTTTAAATTCTTTTTTGATTTTTTTTTCCTGCTAATTTCATCTCTCAACATTATTGGTTGAGAATTTTACTTTGTTATATTTTAGGGTTTGTCGTTTATGGCATTAGTCTCGAGTTCATGACAAGGGTCACAAGGTGACTTTGGTATTTTTTAGGTTCTTTTTAGATTTGGTTTTTCTCTGATCTCATTCTTCAACATTTGATTTATTGGTAATTTATCTTTGAGCTTCTTTTTTTTTTTTTTTTTGCTTTCTTGTCTACGGAGTTATCCTAATATTATATCTATGGTTGTGAGGTTATAACGGGTTCATCCGAGATAACTCAAAAAAATATATTTCATTGACTTTTTTTAATTAATTTTTTTTCTAGATCCGCCATTTGATATTGGATTGTTTAATAATTGAGTTTTATTATTTTATTTAATTTTCTTTCAACGAAGTTACCCCTGGTATCACAATTGGATTGCAAATTTGGCATGTTAGCTCATATGGGTTCGAATTGCTTCTTTTTTTTATCTTTTTTTAATTGTCAATTTTTTTATCAGTTCATCAGTTATCATTATATTTTTTTTATTCGTATTATGAGAATTATGTGAACTTATTAAACTCAATTAAGTTAATGACTCAGATCTCTTTCCTTTCCTTTGAGAACACTTGAATGGACTTAGCAATTTTTTTTATAGTAGATAAAATTTAGGTCGGCTTGCGTCATAGCATGGGCACCTATCTAATATGTATAAAATAAAAAAACATATATAATTCATCAAAATATAAAATTGACAGAACCCATAATTCTAGGAACTATAATCATCTCCTTTTAACATCATAATGAAGTGCAATTGAGGATGTCATATTTTTCTTCTCAGAATCAAAATTAAAAGCATGTTTGTGGAATGTTTCTGTTGTTTATTGTTTTTTAAAAGTACTTTTTTGTTTGAAAAAATTTTTAATTGATGGTTTTTTAGTACCTTCTGATGTGTTGATGTTAAAAATTAAAAAAAAATCTATTTTTTTTTATTTTAATATACTTTCAAGCAAAAAAACTATTTAAAAAAAAAAACCTCCAGCACCATTAATCCCAAACACACATTAATTAGCGTCCTTATACCTCACGCTAAGATGCTTTTTAAACAATGACTTCCCTAATAAGAACAAGATGGTGAGGTCTGAAAGTCGGACAAATGAAAGAGAATTTATCATGTTAGTGAGTGTCACTTTCATTGTATAAACAAACATTAATTCAAAATAATGTGTCATAGAGAGGGGTTAGCATTTTATATAAAATGAAAGAGGGGTGACAGAAGTCGTCGGCTGGCTGTTGTCATGGTTTGGCTGCTGCTTGGCCATGGGCCACGGACATTTTGGTGCTTATTATCGTCATCGATTTGCCAACAGAATGTGCTGCAATGCCTCTCATCTTGGTTTTTTGTTTAGAGCCTTTTCTGCTATGTTTCCTTCCGAAGAGGGATATTCCTTTTAGCTTTATTGCAATAAATTAGTTTTTTTTTATATAAAAAGCTTAATTTTTACTAGTTTAAATTAATTAATATCCAAGTTTATTAATTCTGTAACAAAGTTGGGTTTACTTTATCCCGTCCCTCCTTTCCATGCTAGATCTGTATATGTTTGTTTTTGTCCAATTCAAGTTGCACTGTATTCTTTAAATGTCTGCAATCTAGAAGATTATTGTAAAAATACAGCACTGGTTATGTTTGGAGTAATAATGATTGTTTTTTAAAGTATTTTTTTAGTTGTCATTATATTAAAATAATATTTTAAAAAAAATTAAGATAAATTTTTTACCAATTTCATTATGAACGTAAAAATTATTTATATATAACTCATATATTTTCAATGACTATTGATGATTACTCTAAGGACACCCGTAAGCAATACCCGTTAATTAAAATGCTTGTGCAAATTGCAAGCAAAATAAAAGAATAATAATATTTTATTAAGCATTATCCGCATGTATATACCGCGCTCAGTTTCTTAATGTCAAATCGATTCTAAGCATGCACACGAAATTAATTAAAACTAGCTAGGGTTTTACGGATATTCTATGAGGAAATTTGTATTATAGCTCTCTTAAATCTAAACCCTGAATGAAAGCAATTTTAGCTGAGTAGCGACACTTCCGAATGGCTTGGGTATGAATTGAAATCCTTCTTTCAAATATGCACAGATAGAATGGATGACGACATATAATTTTATTTTATTTTTACAAATTATACAATTGTTATTTTCTCGTAAGTTGTGTATGCTAAATATCAATGGATTGATTCATGGGGCCAACATTTTGAACAGCCTTGACAAAACTAGATTGAAGCTTTTCAAGTTTGTCAACTAATCCTAACAAATTATGACCATGGCTTACCAACCAAAGTTGTGTCAACTCGAATTAAGATATAGTTTAATTTGATCTAGAGTTTCACAACTGTGTACAACTATGGCATTTGTAGTCAGCTCACAGATGACCCCAAAAAGGTTAAGCAAATCACGGAGATTCAGTTTGATTCTGAAATATTGGGCTCCTTCGGGTTATAATCTTCTCGAAATTTGTTTCCCTTCGTGTGTTTCCTTATAACCTGCAGGAAACCTGTAGCAAAAATGATTAACCAGTAGGTCCATTGCCCAACTTTTGTTCAAAGACAGGATTATGATAAATTTGAGGATAAAATTTAACGTTAGCAGATTATGTCCTTACTTGACATCAACGAATAAAAACCTATATATGATTTGGTTTCTCGTTTGAGCAGCTGCTTATGATCAAGCACACGATTCAAACAAGAAAAACTCAATCCCATGTTTTTGGGCAAACATATATTATGCAGTGCGACCACATATATATATGAATTAATGGGAATATTATTTAAGTAGATAGTTTTTTCATTCAAGGTAAGTCGGAACAATGTTGAGTTAACAATTATCTAAAGACAACAAATAAAATAAAATACATCTTTTGGAAGAAAGAAAAATCATGTCTCAAAAGGGATTTTATTGTTCATAATGATGAAAACGAAAAGCGGTTAACTTATGAAGATTATTCATCATGAGCACAAGTATATATGTTGATTAGGGGTTTTGCTTGTTAAATGATTGCAGCTTGGTCGTTTGTTAGGTAACGATCGGTGTCTCATTTAATATTATAGCAATTCAAGTCATGCACTCAAAAGAATCTTATAAGAGAAACACCAGGCCAAGTTTTATATATATATATATATATATTTCAAATAATGCCATACTCCCTTATCTTCCTTATTAAATTTACAGTCACAACCATCAACAACATTGAGATCATGATCAGCTTTAATTAATGACATTTCGTACATATATATATATATGAAATTTATGTTTTTTTTTGTTATTTTCAATAAATTTGAAGCTAGCTAGCACATGCATGCATATATCACTGAAACACGAAAATAAATATATAATCTTCTCGATTTAATAACTTAAATTGTAATTACATAAAATATAATTTTTTATTATGAATTAGTGTTTTTGTTTGTGAGTTTACTTGGACTTCAAAATAATCTAAATAATAAAACATGGGAATCTACCAATGATATGCTGTAGTCACGATTATCAGGTTATTATCCAAGCATGAACGGCTAATAGACAAGGTTCACAATGAGTGATGACTTGGAAGAATTATATTCTGGAAACAAAGACTTTTCTACAATGTAATTCTGGAAAAGGAGAAGCGCTGCTGGAATAATGTTTTGTTCCTGGCCAGATTTTTATGATGCCGACTTTGTTCAACGATTGAGCATTGGTGGACAAGATGAAATAATATTGACACAAATCAAATGTCATCATGGCAACTTTTTATTGATAATAATCAAGAGAATTTATTAATCACACAAGAATACCATTAATTACGTACGTGTGTATGTCACCATGGCAATGTATATTTCTATAAACAAATTCGAAAAATATTGGAGCTTGACCTGAAGCTTGTCACTGATTGACTAATTACTGTGATAAAGTCAAGCACAAGGCCGCCCTCATTGAACGAAAAAACAAATGAAAAAAGAGGGAGAGAACCTCAAAACGCTGCAATACATAGATAGATAACCCTTAACATGTTTAGCGACAGCTACAACGTCGCAACCAGAAGTCACCTTGCGTTTTTTCAAAAATGCTGCTAGAACTTTTGTCTGTTGCCATATGTAGCAACGTTTATCCATTCTGATTGCCAGAATAGATCAACAACACTGAAATCCTCTATGACTGCCACTAATTATTAATGCTTAATTATGTCACAACAATTCGTTAAAACAGCTCCAAAAAATGCATTTAATGCCATTGCTGCTGAAATTAGCACTATTGAAATTCCATTGAAGGGCACTTATGTTGTAATAATATACATATAACATTTGAACTACTGATGAAATCTCAGACTCCAAGTGTGTGTGTGTGTGTGTGTGTGTGTGTGTGTGTGTGTGTAAAGAAGCGGGTGGATGATGCATAAAACCATGCATGGATTAGCATAACTACCTGACCAATTGAATATGAATTAGGAGGAGTAATTCTGCATGATATTCAATGCTAGCTTGACTATTAGCAGCAAGGATTAGCGGGTGCTTCCTAGCTAGTTCCTATTCTTCTTTAAATTAGGATTAGGATACTCGTAGGGCTGGAATAAATTAAGCCTAAAAAGGAAATTTTGAAAGATTCATTTACAGTGATGGTGACTCTCTTAACTTACCTTGAAGTTGGAAAAACAACTTTTTATCTATAAAATTAATTAATCAACAAAAAATGGCTAGTTAATATCTGCTAGATTAATTATGCATGTATTTAAAATCATATATAGGCGCACAAAGAACATTTTCCTAATCCATGTAGAGGCTTCCATCTCTATGAGGATTGGTGCGTTCAAATTCCGGATATACAAATTTGTGCTTTCAAACATATATTAATATTGGAGGCCTATGTTCATGTAATGCAAAAAAAATCGAACATCCTAATTTTTTAGAGCTTGATTAACGAATTGTGTTAAGAAATTGGATTAAAATGGATCAAAATAATCACAATATTAAGGAGACTAATTTCAATGGCAAAAGTTATTTGGTTTATATGGACCTGATCATGTTAACCCTAAAAATGCCTATAAGATGTCTAATTAGGCTCCTGCATGCTATTGGAGATTTTTATGGAATGCATGGAATTGCTGAAGTTCTGTGGTACATTCTATCATAAGATTATCATGCATTTAAGAACTATATGCCTTTCGAAATCCTCTTAACAGCTAATATTTTTTGTCCTCATGTTAATTGAAACATACCCCTTTAGAAGCTTTGAGTTTGATCAACAAATAGAATGCAGCATATATATATATAAAACCTCTGTCAATATAAATCGAAGGCAAACCATGTCACAAAATAAGTTCAATAAGATAAGATCCAACACCACTTTCCTAATATTGCAACAAATCTAAGTATACCAAACATACATGTACATTATAGCGGCCCAGGGTACCTCGGCTCATCAAAGGTACATTCTTGCAGCAACCTTTGTTGTATGATCCCTTCACAATTTGAAGCACCAGGAGGAAAAATCAGAGAGTTCATCTCACAGCAATCAATCATGCTTTCAGTGCCATAAGCAGTCGTAATTCTGCTATTGACCATATCATCACCTAACAGAAACTCCAGCCCGTCCAGTCTTGGCGGGTTGCTGCTAACCATTTGCTCAAGCCCCGCAGGAAAACTGCTTTGTCCTTGCAACATTTGCAAACCTGCAGCCCCATCTATGTCGTACTGTGTTTGTGCAAACTGAGCATCAGTATCATCCAAGGTCTCCTCCACCGGAGCAGAAGAGGAGACATTGATGGACTGATCATCATAGAGCTGTTGGGTATAGGATACATCAGCCGGGAATTGGGGATTCATCGCATTGCGATTCACTTGATCATCATCAGAAAATTTTCCTCCAAGCTTGATAAGTAATTTCCTGATAGAGGCATGGTCATTGAAATGCGGTTCCTGGTTAGAGTATAGTATGGGAGCGAGTATAGGCAGCTCTGGCCAATAAGGGTTTTGGTTATTGTTATCAGCTGGAACCACGGGATTTCCATTTCCTCTCTTCATTTCTTGCTTTAGGCCACTAATTCTGCGAGCCTGTTGCTCTTTTCGCTGCTTGCCAAGAAGCTTCTTCTTCAGCTTTGTGTTCCAGTAGTTCTTTATATCATTATCGGTTCTTCCTGGCAATTGTGCTGCAATTATGGACCATCTGTTCATGCGCAAGCAAAGTCATTTAATTTTAGCATGCTAAACCTAGAATATTACTGGTATAATTAATCTAGCTAGTTCACAATTATATAGGTGGATGGTTTCTTCAGAATCCTAATTAGTAATTAATTAAGCGGCTATCAGTGATAGATACAAACCTGCTTCCGATACTAATGTAAAGGCTGCAAATTATGTTATCTTCTTCTTCAGAGAAGCCTCCGTGCTTAATATTCGGGCGAAGATAATTTAACCATCTAAGGCGGCAGCTCTTGCCGCATCTCTTAAGACCTGATTCAGAAACAACACCCATGTCTTGGTTGCATAAGATATAATTGAACAACTTGACCCAACTTCAAATTCCTTTAAATTAAATATAGGACATGCATCAATCAAAAAGAAGCTAATCAAGAGAAGGAGATCAAAGGGAGAAAGCAAGGCAAGGCTAAAGATACAACTGAAAAAGAGCTGTGCATGCGGTTGTAAGTTGAAATATTACCAATTTTTTGAGGCAAAGCAATCCAGTTACCACCAGTGCCATGCTGCTCTATATATGACTTGAGCTTCGCATCTTCTTCAGGTGACCATGGGCCTTTCTTGACGTTGGCTTTGTCGCAGCAAGGAGCCCTCCCCATACTTCTTCTTTTGTGTTTCTTTGAGAATGATGTTAGCTAGCTTCTCTTTCTCCTTCTATTTATGTCAAAGCTAGCAATTATAGGGGGGGGGGAGAGAACGAAGGAGATGCATATAGGGGATAATTAAAAAGGAAATATAAAGGCTGGAAAGGGATAAACAGCTATATGATATTTAAAAGCGGGGTATGGCATTAAAGAGAGTGTCTGCTATAGAAAAGTCCAGAAATTGGAAAGGGAGTGCAGGAGGGTAGGGTTTTTCCTCTTGTCTTTCTTACATAGTTCAGAATCAATTTTATTTAGCAAAAGGCCTTTTCATTTGTTATTTCTCATGGATCTCTGCAAGCCAATCTGGCATAATTCAGTGGGGGCATACAGCAACGAAATGACACGATGTATAATGAGGTATATTTCATATTAATCATTACCATTTTATTGCATTTAGCTGTATTAATTTATTTAATTTATACATAATTAGCTGCTACTGTTAGATTAAGACTACATGATGTTGAGATTTCAGAAATTAATCCACGGTTTTCACACCATCCTATATATATAAATATATATATATATATATATATATATATATATATATATATATATATATATATCAGAAAAATCTTTTATTTTATTTTTTGTTACAAGGGATATTAATTAAATCTACTTGAATATGTAATTGAAATACATTTGATCGAGCACCCTATTTTCTGGTGATGGATATATCTCCTTACACAAAAGCTATGAAGCTTGACTCCACAGTCTTTTTTTTGTTTTGTTATATATATATATATATATATATATATATATATATAATAATCGTCCACAGTCATTGCATGTCAAGATTAACAAATATCAAGAACCAAACTTGCTTCAGGTTACAATGTCGAAGCTAATTTATATCGTAGGTCAATTCCTTGGACTGACGGGGAGATTTCAAAGCTCTATGGTTTCCACAAGGAAAAAAGGCAAGGACGCCACCAAATATTGAAATTCTGTAGAAATGAGAGGGATTCTTCTGTGCTGGTAGGTGCGATCAAATGACAAAAGAAAAGTAGAACACGATGGAACCTCAGGATATGATTTTTGTTATGGTTTGTCCTTCGAAACGGGCGTGTCCATAATCATTAAACATGGAATGCTTCACGGACGGCCGTCACCCACCAGTCCATATTAATGATCAAATATATGACCACGGCAGCACTGACCTGAGCAAAAATTGGATGGGATTTTTTTTTGTTTTTTTATTTTTTGGAATTTACATACTCTCATCGTGTCTCTTAATTAATTTATATTGCGTGTTTGATTATGTTGTTAAATTGAAATTAAATAGGCACGATTTTAGGATATATTAAAAATATTGACTTCTTACTATTCTTTTCTCTCATTTATTAATTTTGCCTTTGTATTCAGCGTTAACTTGAGACAATCTGATTTCTTATCATTTATTTTATATCATTGGATTCAAGATTAACTTGAGACAATTTAATTTCTTAATGTAATTGTGATTTTTGCAAGCCAAATACATAGGAAAAAGATTTCTTTCTTGTTTAATATATTTTTATAAATGACATTTTTTTCATTTCATCTATATAATGTAAGCAAACACCAATCCAACGACAATAAAAGATAAATACACCATAATTCATAATAACCAATTTTGCACCAATAATCATATATATAGCTCAATAATACTCTTATAAAGTGAAAAACATGAAGTCTCAAGCTGGAGTACCACGATAGAATCTGTGTGCCCTTGCTGAAATAAACTTGTCTCTAGGCACTCTGAATTACAGAGGACTGTTATTTCCCAATCACAGATTGCATTGTATTCCAAAACTAATTACTACTCCAGTATTAATTAATCGTCCTTTGGGGGCCCTAATGGGCGTGGAGTTTAGGGTGAAGGTGCAGCGTATTTGGTGGAGATCAAGAGAGATAGCCCAAGTGTCACAGCTCAGCGTCGACGTTTTACACTTTTACTGTACCTCGTTGCTTACCTTCTACTTAGTGCATGACAGTTATGGTGTTTTTGCACTTGTTGCGGGCTTGCAGCCAAAAACTAAAACGTCAAACCCTTTCTTATTAGATTTAATTTTATTGCTGTCTCTAATAATTGAATTTAACACCGTCCGTGCTTGGTGAAGTAGATGCAAAATTCATCCTTTATGTTTTTTCTTTAAAAAAAAAAAAAGTACACTACTTTTATCTATTGAAATTTGAATAAAAGGTTACAGATGAACAGTTTGGCTTCCAAATTTCACCATTAAAAGAATACACCAAGACTCAATTCGTCATATCATATAAAAATATAATATTATGTGATCGGCTATCTTTAAAGATATAAATAACATTTGCAGCCTATAAATTATTGAAAAGTATCTTAATTTTTTTGTACATAATAATTGTCCTTCCTCTACCAGTATTAAGTTTATACCAAAAATACCCACAAGTTTTGCACTTGGTTAAATTTACATATTCACCGTAAGATAACATGCAAAAATTTGATTACATATCAATTTTTTATATCCTAAGCCAAGGGGTTTTATTATAATTTTGTTGTATAAAAATTCTCTTTCAATCTATTCCCTTCAGGTAAAATGTTTTTTGCTTATTCGATGATGCTATAATGAATGGTCTCACTCAACTCATAATCTGACTTTATAGCAAACACTTATGAAATGACTGATAGTTTACTGTGATTTGTGCACTCATTCCATAATGGTTCAATGAAATCTTTTAAAAATTCAAAAAACCTAGTTGCATCTACATTTCTTTCTTCATTGATAAGTGAACCTTTACCTAAATAACCATGATTTATTCTCATTGCATCTATCACAATATTCTTAAGATTTCACCTAACAGCTTAAACTTTTAGGTTGAATTGGTTCTTTAACACATCATAATACTCTTATAATGTCATCTATCACAATACTCATATAATTATTTCTATTATCATTTATAACTTTATTTATGTTGTTAGAACTACATGAAGAGCCAACAATCCTTTCTAACATGGTCTCGTAAGGAACATAGGTTCTCCATGTGCAAATCAACACAAGTATTTTTTTGCGAATCTTTTTTTAAAAAGATGCATCATCACAACTGTTGGAGCCCAATTTTTCGACCCTTCATTTTTATATATTTAAAATTCAAAAATGTGTCATTTTGGTAAATTTAGTCAATTTCAATCATTTTGTTATTTTAATCATTTTTATTATTTTTTGTGGTTATAAATAATCATAAAAATGAAAAAACAAATACACATATTTGGGGTTAAGATTAGACCAATAATTGAGTATCACAAGCAAAATTTGAGTTTGGAAATCTTTGACCATAATTGAGATTGAGTTGAAGAAAAGAGCTTAAATTGGTTTAATTTGGTTGAAATTAAAAAATAGAAGTTCAAGGATTAGTTTGAAATAAATATTTAAGTTTGAAAATCAATTAAGAGCTTAATTGAAAAAAAAAATTGAAAGTTAAATTAGCTTAAAAATAAAGAATTGAATAATTAAGGACAAGGACGAGAGCAGTGAAGAAATCAAATGATATATTGTAATTCATTCAGTGGTGAAATTCAAGAAAAAAATAAAAATAAAAAAAGTGAAAATCGACTGAAAATAAAGAAATTGAAAGTCGAAAGGATGTGACTGAATTAGTTTGGTGTACTTGAAGAAGATCTAAAAACAATGTCGTTTCACATTAAGTGAAACAATGTGTTCCACCTGGAAAAGGGAAGAACATGGATGGAGATTTGAAGGAATCAATGTCGTTTTGCTTAAGAAAATGCAGAAACTCTAGAAAATATACGGGGAACTGTTCTGCCCCTGTTTAACCCCGATTCTAGCCTCTAATTGATTCTCCGAGGTGGTAAACAACATATACTAATGATCTCTATCACGTGGTATTTCATCTTGGGATAATAAACCATATTTTTTCCATGATCCTCTTCTTATAAATCAAGCAAAGAGGGCTATTTGCAATCCAGGTTCATCTACTCTTAAAAGGCGGGAAATCATGAAAGATTGGCGGCCATTATGGAGGAAGATTAGAGATGAAACCCTATCCCATAAAACGCCACCTTTAGACACACAATAAGAGAGGGGGGTTCAAAAAAGATTGGAAAAGAGGGAGAGAATTGTGTGAAAGTTTAGTGACAAAGAGAAGGTAGAAGTGATATTTGTTCATGGCAATACACTGAAGGTCGAGATTTCTGAGAAAAAGAATCATAACAATTCGTGTTTAAGAAAATGCACAGTAGGCTTTCAACTTCAGGTACAATACTAAAATTCCATTCAGAGTCTGAATAAAAACCTATAGTGCAACTATCATGAATGTCTTTGGTTGTTGTCTTGGCTTCAATCTGTATATGCAACTCATAACTTCTCTATGATCATTAGGAATAACAGTTTTTCCATTTTATTTTCTGATTCAATTTCTTGAAGAGAAGTACTGTCATTTGTTGATTGAAATCCTAGGAATAAGTTTATGATATTCTCATTCCTAATTTCAAATCTGCCCAGCATTAGTCATTTTGTTTCCACTCCTTAATTCGCATGTTTTTTTTAAAAAAAAACATATTCTGATCATTACTCGTGTTAGTATGCCTTGTTATTTCACAATCATTGAGTCCAGAGACGGATCCAGCATGCGGGCAAGTGCCCACACTGCTCAAAAAAAAAAATCCCATTTTCCTCTCATTTGGTAATTGGTATATATCTCGTTGGATAATAATATAGTCATGTAGAATTTTAAGGTGGATAAAGATGTGAAGAGTCGATTCAATTTTGTATGATATTCTAATAATCCCTTATTTATTCCATCTAAATAAATAAGGGATTATTTATTTAGATTAATCTTGATTGCCAAAGTTAATTTAACATGTGAATAAACATGAGATTAAAGGATTGTTTGGTTGGGAATTAGTTAACGGTTGTTTTTTATTCGGAAATATATTTAAATAATATATTTTTTATTTTTAATATTAGTATATTAAAATGATTTAAAAATATAAAACATTAATTTTAAGCAAAACAAATTTAAATTTTTAACAAACATGATTTGAAACGGTTTCAAAACAAAGTATAAGTAGTTTTCGGGTAGTGACTTATATATTTCCCTCTTTTTTCTTTGTTTTTTATTAACTTAGATGTTCGGCCAGCTTGCACACACCTCGACTAATCTTACGAGCCATGAAGTTAACGATCATGTAAACATCCAGTGACCCTAAGGTTTATGAGACTCGAACTGGTGACTTCTAAAAAGCAAACCTAACACCTGACTAGTTGAGTTATACTTTTCAAGTGACCCTAAGGTTTACGAGACTCGAACTGATGACTTCTAAAAAGCAAACCTAAGACCTGATTAATTGAGTTATACTTTTCAATATTTATATTTCCCTCTTTTTTATTCTTTGGTGCAGTTGCATCTGTACATTCAAATCTTAATACAATCATCTTACGAGCTCTATATTCTATTTTCTCTCAAACTTTATGCTTTACTTTTTTTAACAATTTACTTTCGCTGCTCTCTGTCTTTTTCTTTACAGCACAACTGATTGCATTATTTAATGCTTGTTTACAGTTTCTTTTAGGTTTTAATTCTTCTTTGTTGGATTTAGATTTTCTCTGTTTGTAAACCCTCACAATTTATTATATTTTTCTATTTGAAGCCTTTAATTTTTTTAAAAATATATATATATTATCAGCCCACTTACAAAGTCAAAATCCTAGTACTTCTACCTTGTCAAAAAATGTTTGTGTTGTGTACATGCACCAAGCATCCCAAAAAAGTGGACACAGAACAAGTAAATATGCAATATGGAAAGGACAAATACAATTAATCAACGCGTGCAGTCTAGGTCTCAACGAACATCAATCTCTCCAGATTTCTTAATTGTTTGTGATTTTCAAGTGGATGGACCTACATGTTTGAAAAAAAAAAACCTCTTTTGACAATCTAGATCCTCCGAGCAACTTTCTTCTCCAGCTTCTATTATCTTATCTGCTCTTTGACATGGAAAAAGCATTACCTATAATCTAAATGGATTGGTGTTTTTACTGTGCATTCCTTTATTATTTATCTTTATGTATTTTACTGTGAATGGACTGTGAAAAATTTTATATTTTTTCAGTTTGGTCCTTCAATTTTTTTTTGAAAGATTTAGTCCTAATTAAAAAGCAATTGATTTTGAATTCTTATGAAAGGATGAGATTAGAAGAGGAGGGATCAAAATGAAAAATATAGCAAACATGAGTGGCGTGCTATAAGTTATGAAAAAAATGCATTTTGATCCTCCAACTTAACCAATCACGTAAATTATACAAGTTCGGTCCCTCAATATTTTTCCAATTTTATTTTGGTATAAAAGTATATTTTTTTTATTTTTTGGTCCCTGGTTGAGAGAGGAGAGAGAGATTGTCAGATTCCGATGATAGAGAGAGAAACATGTCGTTGATATCGATTTAAACCACCGAAATGGATGATATTTATGTCAAATTGCTTCATATTAGGTGTTTTTGTTCCTTAAACGTCTGCGAAAAAATAGATCTGGGCTCGGGTTGAGTTTGGTTTTTAGGGCGGTTTTTTTAGGTCATGGATAGGTTTATCATTGTTTCTAATTAGGTGTTTTGGGTCAAAAAAACCTTGAGCCTAACTTTTCGACCACCACAGTGGCTAGAATTTGGGCAAAACAAACAACGCGTCGTCTAAATTTAAAAAAAAGAGGCAGACGACATGTCATCCACTCCAGGTGCAGTTAAAAAAAAGGGCTCAGCCACGCGAGACTGTCATACGCGTGGACACTGATGAAATTGGCCAGATTAGCTGGCCTGACTCTTTTTTTTTACTAAATTTTTTATTTCAATTAATGTTTCTTTTTTTTTTTGTTTTTAAAAAAAACTTAATGATATTTACATTAATATCTTCTTTCTCTTTTATTATTGTTTAGAGAGCCTCTTTTAAATTATGGTAATTTTTTTGTCATGCGTTTAATTTTCAAAGAGGTTTTTCTTATTCATTTATGGGTTTTTTTATCTTTTGTATAGATGAACTATATATTTGAAAATAAAAAATATTTATTTTCATATAATATTTTTAATATGTGTAGCCTTACATATATTCTTTTTCTTTTTTTTTATTCAATCAATTTAATATGTTTATCTATTTCTACTATTGTTTAATTAAATATAAAAATGTTTTAATGAACAAAAATTAGCAAACATGATCGGGAAAATATTTTGTCTTATGAAATTAAATATCTTAATTTACATGTCTCCTGATTTTTAAAATTTTATTTTTAGGTGTCATTAATTATTTTTTTATTTATTTATTAGCGTATATAGTTCTAAGTTTATTTGATTACATGTGTGTATAAAATTTTTAATTTGTTAAATTTTTTGAATTATAAAAATGCATTGAAAAAATCTGCATGTACAATTATTTTATAAAAAATAAAAATATTTAACTCGCAGTAGAACACAGATCCCATAACTATTGTATTTTAAACTTTGTGCACGCTAGGGAAATCACCAACCCCAAAAGTAAATTACCATACACAACTGAGATCATTTTGTTTTTCTTATTAGAGACTAAGATTTGAACTGTAATTCCAATTTGCAGTTATATTCTATGGTCATGGTCCCATTTTGAGAAGAGTAGTTGACTTGTTCGTTATTTGGGCAGTACTTTTAAATGTCAATTTGAGCCAAATGATACACGAAATCTAGCTTTGACCTATGCTCACAAAATAACAAAGCAAAATATTTTAAAAAAAAACATATACCAAGAAAAAAGTGTAAAAATGCATATGAGTTGTTGGATTATGATATTAGAATGAGACTTATATTCATCTGTATTTTTTAACTTTTTTCTTTATTCTCTTAATGTTTAGCATTACTCCTAATAAAATGAGGTGATAAAAAAATCCATTTTTTTGTTAAATTATATATAAATAAAATTAAAGGTCTTTTTTGTTAAATTTAATCAAGTGAAATTATCATATAATTGATAATAAATTTACCTAAAGATCTATTCTTTTATTTTTATGATTGTCAATTTTCAGATATTAAATATGCATTTATTTATATAATCCAATTTTTATTATATTCACATGTTGATCGCATCTAAATAATGTTTTATATGATTTTATATTTTTTTAATTGATTCAAATATAATATGCATAATTTTGTAGAAAAAAAAGTCTTTAGGTCGAACAAGTTACGAATGAAAAAAATCTGAAATTAAATATTGATCTAAGAAAATTTGTTATAATTTATTCCAAAGAATTGGGTAACATATTCATGTTTTAAGAAATTACAAACTGCATAATAATTGAGACAAAAATATCAGATTCGAAGGAATGTGAGGGTTTGTAGATATTTGTTATATAAAGTAGGTATGTATAAATTGGAGCGATAAAATCTATTACTGCAGTAGATTCTACTATTATGATTGTTTGATCAGTGTAGTAAACCAGATAATTTAATTAATCTAGTTTACTCAAAGGATTAGAGAATGAGGGTAATTAATGTGTAAAAAATTGACTTTTCGAATAAGGTAATTAATTACCTCCCTTAATTAAATTAATTTTTTTTATCCGACCTAAATTAAAATTTGCTCAATTTTACGCAATCCGATTAGATGACCAAGTAATTCAGGTAATTGAAGAAAAAAAATTACTTGTTACCAGTTTGTTTAACTAAAATATTTAAAAGAAAATATTATCAACTAGCCAAAATTAGGTACAAGTCAAGGCCCATTATAATTTCAAAAATTTATAAATAAATAAAAATTATAATTCGGGCACCCAAATTTATTTTTAACCATTACTCAACTCTATCCAAAAAATTTCAAACGATTACCTCAATTATCTATTCTTTAATTTATTTATTTTTTATAAACCTCATGTATTTTAGATTTCTTGTAAAGTATTGATCACTCTGATTTTATACGAGTTACTATTAACTAATAATATGATGAGTTATAAATATCATCTCAATCCATTTAAAACGTATATTACGTCTTTCAATTCAGAAGGAGAGAATGTCAATCCAAATGATCATTTGCATAACACAATTTAATTATAAATACCAATAGGTGTGATTGTCCGTCCATTAATAGACAGTCTAAGCAAAACCGCCACGTCTTGTAGTGTCGGTATCATCTTCTCATGTCTAAAATGCAACTGTTTGTGTCACGTTTCAATCACTCAATCAGTGCATGGACCAAACCGTGGTCAAGTTTGAGTTAGTCTAGACAACTATCATATAAAAACCATGTTTGAAACACATATGGATGAACCCATAAATGTAGTCTCATCTGCCTATGTGTACGACAATCAACAACTATTCCAAGATTTGTTTTATTTATTGCCAACAACCTAAGTAAATTTTCAAAACACTCTTCATGTGAACAAAAAAGATGTCTGAGCACCTTTTGTTTTACAACTCATGTTTTGTCATATGATATTTTATACTTGTAATGCGATTTAGTTTCATCCTATATGCTTGCAACTGTTATTAAAAGATTATTCATAATGAGGGTTGATATAGTATTAGCAATAAAAAAAATTTCAAGTCGATGGTGGCCTTTTTAAACAAAGATTGAGACACATGTGTATGGCTCTTTTAATTTCGTTATCTCAAATAAATCCGATATTTTATCATATTCTCTGTGCAAGTATCACTTACATTTAGGTTTTGTACACATTGTAATTGAACAAATATAAAGTTTAGTTGTTGGACTCGGTATTCAATCAAATATGCAATGTGTCACCGTTTAACTGCATTAACCAATTTATTTTTACTAATAAATATTTGTTCAACCTCTAAATCATACCATTCTGGCATACATTTATGACTAAGTGCTCAATTATGAGACATAACAAAACTAGAGGTAGAAGCATCTCCAAATTTAGAAATAGAATGAATGATTTCATCATCATCAACATTTAATATCACATTAGGGTCTAACGTATCATCATTTCATTGTCATTAAGCTCAAGATAGTTAAATCCATGTTGATTATTATGCGTGGTTAATTATATTATTAGTTGATTCTAACATTCCACATAAAATTTCTAATTCGACAACTTATCTAAAATTGAACACAATACATAATTAATTGAAAAAATATTTCATAATTAATTTAACTTATTTTAATGTTCAACTATATTAATTCAACCCTAATTGATGGAATTCTAAACTAATTTATCATTAATTGAACAAACCCTAAAGTCATCATAAACCCTAAATACAACCTAAACAACTATTTCATTTCAACTAAGCCAAACCAATTCATAGCAATATAGTATGTTGACCTTGCTTGTGGAACTAGAAAAAAATCAGGGTTTTGTAGACAATGATGATGGCAAGGGCTGAAATGATAGATTTTTTTTATAGAAAAACAACCAATGATGTTTAAAGATTAAGATATGTTTGATTTTTTAGTGTTTTAATGGGAGAAAAAAAACAGGTATTTGGTGGGTTTTTTAGAGAGATATGAGTGGGGGGTGTTGGTTTGTTGGGAGGGAGGGAGGGAGGGAGCTGCTTCTAGTTTTTTATTTTTTTATCTGTGTTCGATGCTTCTAGTTTTTTTTTTTTTTTATTTGTGTTCGCAACATATTAAATTATTATATTTTTAAAAAATAACATGTTTTTATAGCACAATAATGTAAAAATACACCATTTTACTAAAATAAATTCAAATAATATTTATTCTATCAAAAATTTTAATTTATGGTGATAATTTTTTAAAAAGAAATCATGGAAAGGCAATTACTGCCTTTTTTACGAAGAAAACTAAAAGGCACACACACCCTATTTATCTAGACGTAGCCTCTTAGCAAGTCATGATTACCGAGAAAGAAAACGAGACAAAGTGCATATGCATGGTTACGTGCAATGAACAACGGTAGTTTTGACAGTAAAATTGGCTCATAGTGTGATATTACTACATGTTGCTTTTGTGGGTCAACATACTCCACAGCTGTAATGGCTATCTTTTTGTCCCCAATTTCCTTGCCAATTCGTCTCTTCCATTAATTAGCTGTGCATGCACCCAGCGACCTGAAATGAATGGTCCAGACTAGGATTCGCCATGAATAATATTTGACTAAACAACTGGCTCATAAAAATGTAATTATATTAATGGCAGCCCAGCATCGGAGTCCTTCATTTTTCCTGATGGTTGGTGCATGGTTGTTTACTTGTTTGATAGAGAAACTGGATGTGGCAATTAAGCTTTAATGACCACTTGACATTGACCGAAAGTGAATCCAATGGAGACGTGCAAGACCTATCAAGCCATGTTAATTAATTAATTAATTTTAGCTTATTGCCGAAAGATTCGACCTTTATTTTTCATATTATTATTGAGTGTCCAAATTAATCTAAAATTACATCAGACTGTAATAAAATTATATATGCTTTGTACATATACTAATTCATATGGATGGTTTGTTTTGAATTCGATAAAACAAAAATTGAAAATTTGGCTAAAAATACCGAAAATATAAAGCACCTTCGGTATTAAAAAAAAAATACAGATCGAGCTTCAATAAAAAGTTGCACATTTTTGCATAGACGGCCTCATATTTAACCCCCATAACCAGCAAGACGCACAAGCACTTCAAGACTTATGCCGTCAGAATACAATTTGGTTCGCACATTAATCCATTAGTAGAGGTAACTTACGATAAACAAATATCCGATCCATCCCAGAGCTTAGGTTAGATGGTGAAAAAGTTTTTTAAAATTTTTAATTTTAAATGTTATGTTAAATATCTTTAAAAAATTATTTTTTTAATACATTAAATCGAAATGAGAATTGTGTTTTTATTTAAAACCGTTTGGAAAAAAGACTAGTCTTAATTGACATGTAAATCGTCAAATAAAATTAAAAACTACAAATAAATATTGTTAATATTTGACTACAAATCTTTGGTAATTAATTCTTGCTTACAAAATAAAAGAAATTCTAAGACCGTGTGAGAGCCCGTGTGTTAAATCTCTTGGGCTTAAGAAATTCTAAGACCTCCGTAATGAGCTGGCAAATTATAATCCAATAGAATGGTTTGATAGTAGAGGCCCATAACGGGAGTAAACTCGCCACGTCCTTCTTCTAGATCGTCGAATAGAACCTTCCATTTTATTAGAGTAGGGCTATGGCATTACGGTAAAATTTTAAAACCCATAAACTCGACAACTCTAAGCGATGGAATCTCTCTCGCTTTCTCTCTCTCTATACACAAAAATCTTAGTTTTCACTTATTTACATCACCCGCGCGATGCTACGGGTCAATAGTTTTTACATAAAAAATTTAAAAAAATTAAGATTTAAAAGTATTTGATTTTTTTGTAAAGCTATACCCAAAAATCATGAGTATGGCTGCAACACCTGACCCAAAAGTAATATTTATAATATTAATAATAACATTAAACTTACATGACCCAAGTTTAAGTGGGTCTGACTGCAATACCAGACCCAATAGTCTTGGATGTGGGTCTGACTGTAAAGTCGTGTCATAAAAGTGTGATAATTAAATAGATTAATTAAAAAGAAAAAAACAAAGAAAAAAAACCAAAAGGAAGAAAAAAATTAATGAAGAAAAAGAAAAAAAAATCTGAATTAACTGGGTTAACCCTTCAAACCAGGTTAATCCGTCAAACCTTAGATTTGAGTCGTGAAAGTTTGATAACTAAATAGAAAAAAAAATATCAGGTTAATACAAAATTAACTGGGCTAACCGGTTAAACCCGGGATCCGTGACATGAAAGTTTGATAACTAAATAGAAAAAAATTGAACATTAACAAACTAAATTAAATGAAAAAAATTAATTAAAAAAACAAATAAAAAAACATCAGTCTTTTCACTGTGGACTGCAGTGTGCAGTCCACAGTTAAAGGCATAAAAACAGCAAAAAAGCAAAAAGAAAAAAAAACTAAAGACATCAGTCGATAACTAAATAGAAAAAAAATTAATATTGATGAACCAAATTAAATAAAAAAATATTAAATAAAAAGAAACAATAAAAGATAAAAAAAAAACTTATAAGAAGAAAAAAACTAATGAAGAAAAAGAAAAAAAATATGAATAAACTGGATTAACCCGTCAAACCTGGGATCCATATCATGAAAGTCTGATAATTAAATATAAAAAATTTAATATTAAGAAACTAAATTAAAAAAAAGACAAAAAAAAAACTAAAGGCATCAGCTTTTTCACTGTGAACTGTACTATGCAATCCAAAGTAAAAGGCTTAAAAAGAAAAAGAGAGGGAAAAAAAATAAAGGCACACGCCACGAGTTAAATTTTTTTCTTGCATAAAAAATATTAAAAAAGACTAAGATCTAAAAGTGTTAGGTCTTTCTGCAAAGATATGCCCAAGAGCCTTTGGTTTAGCTGCAACACTTGATCCAAGAGTAATATTTATAATATTAATAGTAATATTAAACTTACATGACTCAAGTTTAAATGAGTCTGGCTGAAACACCAGACCCAAGAGCCTTGAATGTGGGTTTAGCTACAAGGTCGTATCATAAAAGTATGATAATAAAATAGATTAATTAAAAAAACAAAGAAAAAAACCAACAGGAAGAAAAAAAACTAATAAAGAAAAAGAAAAGAATTTGAATTAACTAGGTTAACCCTTCAAACCAGGTTAACCTGTCAAATCTGGGATTCGCGTCATGAAAGTTTGATAACTAAATAGAAAAACAAATTGACGAGTTATCCCGTCAAGCCCGAGATACGTGTCATGAAAGTCTGATAATTAAATAGAAAGAAATTTAACATTAAAAAACTAAACTAAACGAAAAAAAATTAATTAAAAAGAAAAAAAGCAAAAAACAAATTTTGGGTTAATTCGTCAAACCAGGTTAACCCGTCAAACCCGGGATCCGTGTCTTGAAAATCTGATAACTAAAAAAAAATTAATATTAACAAACTAAATTAAATAAAAAAATTCATTAAAAGAAAAAAAACACAGAAAAAAAGCAAAAAAAAACCCATAAAGGCATAAAAAGCAAAAAAAATTAAAAAAAAACAGCTTAGCGTTTCACTGTGAACTGCACAGTAAAACACTGAACAATTTTAGTATATGTTATTAATTAAAAAGAAAAAAAGCAAAAAAAAAAAATTTGAGTTAACTCGTCAAACCTGGTTAACCCATCAAACCCGGGATCTGTGTCATGAAAATCTGATAACTAAATAAAAAAATTTAACATTAACAAACTAAATTAAACAAAAAAAAATTCATTAAAAGAAAAAAACACAAAAAAAGAGCAAAAAAAAACTATAAAGGCATAGAAAACGGAAAAAACAAATAAAAAAACAGAAAATAAACAAAAATAAAATAAAACAAGAAAAAAAATAAAAAAAAAAGATAGCTCAACATTTTACTGTAGATTTACACAGTGAAACACCGAGCAGTTGTAGTTTATTATTAATTTGCCTTGCTCTTTTTCTGTCTTTCTTCTTTACATTTACTTAGTTTTCTTTTTAGAGTTTTATCAACTCATACGGTATGATTTGTGTATAAAGCTGCAATTGTTTTATATGATATTTACTTGTTTTAATAAAGTTATGTGCTTCTTTCCTAATTTATGGTAGTTTATCGTTACAACTTTACATGGTTGGGATATAACAAAAACCTAAATCATGTGAGTATAGTATTGTCCATGTATTTTAATTTAATTTATTATGGGTTGTAATAGCAAATTGAAAAATATTTCCTTCAGAAAAACCATACTATTTTGCCTTTCAAAGGTAAAATGGTCTTCTTATTTGATCCTTTTATCATTATAGAATTGTTTAAGGGCATATTTGTTATTTTTGCTATTTTTGAGCAATGAAATTACTTTATTACCCTTAAAAAAAAACAAGAAAAAATACATTTAGGTATTTCTTACTATAATATAATGATTCTCTTGCCCTCGAAAATGATATTTCAATAGCTTTGCTGCAAGGCTTGTTTGTTATTTCACTTGGTGTTTTTTTGTAACAATTATTTGGATATAGGGGTAAAGCAGTATTTTCATAAATAAAAACAAAAAAATCTCAGTGGGTTATCATTTCCAGATTAGTCTCAAATTTACTTGGTTGTGGAGTCTAATATTTCTTAATAAATAAATAAAAACAAAAAACTCAATCTTATTGCATGTTTCTTTACAGCTCTATATTTTAATCTTAGTAATTTATTAGTTTTTCTACTTGAAAAGCTAAATTATTTTTGCTCTTGAATCCAAATCACTAGTCCTTACTCCGTTTTATACATGGAGGCCCTTGATCTTATCGCGTGGAGGCCCTTGATCTTATCGCCTACAACTGTTCTAGGAATAAAGATTTTATTAACAACAAGATGTATCCAGCATAAAAGCAATCGTGTGATTCATTAATCACTAATTTTATATATATATATAGTACAAGTTGAGGCTCAAGAAGAAGATTCTGTATAATCATACCAGTAATTCTTATTTCAATGCATACACGAAGGCATCAAGTGCACGTTTCAGATGAGTGATCACTAGATCTCAATGGTCCAGCCTTTCTTATCCTCGATGACGCCCGTTTTAATTCCTTCAAGAATCGAGTAAAGCTTCTGAGACACGGACTCTTCTCTGACGTTGTACTCAACTCTGCATTTGCACAGGTTTTTATATGCTAATTGAAGTAATTGATTGGTAACATTATTTAGTTGATGCCACCAAAAAAGAGAGGAATTAACAATTCTGACAGTAGTTATCAGAGGTATATATGCTCTGTAGAAGTAGTTGTTTACCTCCTATCCTGATATGTAATCGTGCCCACAGGGGCAACACCTACTGCAGTTCCCGTGCAAAAAACTTCATCGGCATCCATCAATTCGTCCAATGGAATTGCACGTTCCTCGACCTGGTTCAATTTCACATTGTATATTTCAGAGCGAGTCCTCAGAACAATGGACTGAAATCTTACAATCCATGTTCCAGGCTTACAGTATGCAAGGAAAAAAAAAAAAACAGAGAGAGAGGGGGGCAAATAACAAATTAATCTCCAGACAATTAATCATCTCTGAATAAAGTCTTCCAAATTTTCACATTTGGACCTATCCAGGCTTCTCAATTATATCCCTTCATTCATATCTCGTTAACGAATCCTGTCGAATTATATGTTTTATGCGATAAGAAAAAAGAGGCTTCACTTTGACATTTTTTTCTTGAAGCTTTGTACCAGTTTTAGATATAAGGCTATAATTGAGAACAGTGCGTACTTTAAGAACTCAATTGATGAAAGTTACTACTTGAGGACTCGATGATATGGGATTGTAATTGGAGGATTTAATAGTCGTTTACGCAAGATTTTATTTGATTTCTAACAAAAAGAAAGCTGAAACAGGTTTTTGCATTTTGTCAAAAACAACTTTTTATGTGTTCAAAACGCATAGAAATCCTCTAAATATGATATATCAGATTTTTACCGAGTAATCCTCTAAACGCATAGAATTCCAGGGTTACTAGTGTTTGAAGTTTGTAAGAGGGCAACTCCCTTTAGGAATGTTTTCTAGCTGACTAGTTTTTTGATCCGTTCGGTTTCCAGGGAGCCTTTTCCCTGTTGTTTTGTTTTTGTGTGCTGTATTGGGCTCTGCCATTTTAGTTTTCTTTGATACATGCAGCCTTCTTCCAAAAAAATAAAAACCTGATAGCCATGATCGAGAGCAATTTCAATGATGCTTCTTCGAGTGACCCCTGCAAGAATAGTCCCACTTGTAGCAGGAGTAGAAATTATATTGCCCTGCATAGATTGATAAAAAGATATAGTTCAGGACAAACACACCCAGATTGAAAAAAAATAAAAATAAAAAGCCACCAATAAGGATGAATTTGAACGGTACCTTCACAAGGAAAATGTTGCAAGAAGAGACTTCTTCCAGATTTTTCTTATTGGCCGAGTCAAGGTACAAAACATCAGAAAATCCTCTGCTTTTTGCTCTGGCCATTGCTTTTAAAACCTAAAGGTAGAAAAAAGAAACCTTAATTATTTCCATAAAAATTGCACAAGTTGCCACGGTATTATAAGACTGGAAACAAATCCAAATTCAAGAGTGATCATTAGTTTTTTTTATTTATTAATTAATCATTTTAGAGAAGCATTCACTTACTGGTGCATAATTTGTGATGGATTTAACGCTTCCAGCTCCTCCTCGAGTAGCCCGATGAAACTCATCCTCAACATATAGGTTCAAGGGTTTCAAACCCTCCTATATGAAAAACAACAAGAAGAAGAAGATTTATACAGACACGAAAGTCATCAAGGAATTTCAGCTCAGAAAGGAAACCGCACCTTGAAATAATTGCCGACAGGAGAAGCATATATGAGGAATGTGTATTCAGGTGCTGGTGCTAATCCCAGAATAGGACCACTTCCCATTAGCAAAGGCCTGATATACAATGTCCCTTTCCCTCGAGGTGGAGTCTGTAAAATTTTGCATAGAATTACATAGAAAGATGAAAAGACTATATTTTATGAAAATATATTTTTTATTTTTTATTTTTTATCATAATGCTTTTCTAGTTTTTTTTTAATATGAAGGGAATATTTCATTTTTTTTATTCAATATTATTAGAATTTTCCTGTATTTTCTATACAAATAGTTGAAATAGTCTTTTGACAAGTTAAGATATGAAAGCATATAATTAAGTATTTTAAAAATCTTTAAGAAGGATTATAAAAATACATTGTGTTTTCAGTATCGAAACTGTATAAAATATTAGAAATCTAAAAATAACTCAAGCATAAAAAAAATATATTTTGATAAAAAAAAAGATTTTTAACTTAAAACTAAACTCCATGATGTGTTTTTTGACTTCTTTTAATACGGGATACTGGTACAAGTTTTTATTTTAAGGAAAATAGAATTTAGTTTTTTTTGACGAAACATGATGTTTTTTTTTTTGAATGAGTATTTTTCTTAGTTTGTTTTTTTCTACTTAATATTATTAGAATTTTTTATTTTTTTATATAAATAATCGTAAACTTGTAATTAAATATTTTACAAAGTCTTTTTAATCAATTTGATATGTAACAAACTTCTATCATCCTTCGTTTCCGTCACTGCCACTGTCACCATTAATTTGTTGTTTTGCTTCCAGAAAACTGGTGAAATTTCATCAACAACATAGCAATAAAAGCGGAAGGACCCTTACCCAGCGCTTGTTAGCGAGAGCAGTTTGTTTGACCGCGTCTATAATTTGATAAATGGAGGGGCAAGCCATGCACATTCTGTCAGCGCCCATCTTCATCCGCGTGGCATTTTGATCCAGACGAAAGAGAAGCAGGCGCCCATCTTCTGTTCTATATGCTTTTGTGCCTTCATATAGTCCCTGAATACATTTTTTTACTCCGTAAGGCATAAAGTTATTCCATAAGCCTCAAATTAATGGTGCCATGATGTGGGATTCTAAATCCTGTAGCTTTACGAAGTAGCGTACGCAATCTGGAATAATTTCAATTCTTTAATTAAAAAATAATTTCAATTATTGAGAAGGGGTTAAAATTGCAGCTTGCCTGCCCGTAATTCAAGACTGCTGCTGAAGGGCTCAATTCAACATTTCCGTATGGAGCAAGCTGTCCTCGTTCAAACTTCCCATCACTGGAACATTTCATTGTGTACATGTAATCAGCTGGTGTGATGCCAAATCCGAGATTATCCCAGTCCACTTTAGCATACTCATCCTCGCTAGAATCACCACCAACGAACAGCAAAAACCAGAAAGCTTCTATTAGAGTCATAGAGTTATAACTGCCATGTCAACTTGAAAGAAAGGCATGAACATGAAGCACATAATTTGAATGCAATATCACTGTGCTAATTACCTGTATGAATTTGGTCTGCTAACTTGTTGAAGAGCAGATGCTGCTTGTGATGTGTAGCAACTATAAGCTGCAATCTGCAAGGATCCACAAACAGGTAAAATTCTTGCTCAAAGCATCCAAATCAATAGGAAGTCAAATGAGAGAGAGGATGGTACTGTACACAAGAACAGATACTGGCTGACAACAATATCACTTTCATATCATAAGATAAACGAGAACAAATGACTGGCCAAGGCATGACTCTGTTTCTTACACGCAAAAGCAAACAAGAAGACAAAGTATATCCTCTGAAACCAATCAAATTGAACATGATTTAATTGTAATTAAAAGGAGGAAGAAGAAGACTAAGTACATCCTCTGAAACCAATCAAATTGAACATGATTTAATTGTAATTAAAAAGAAGAAGAAGAAGAAGATACAAATCCAACGAGGAAATTAATACAGGTTTGTAAGCCATGTAATACACAAATACTTCATCAGTATATTATGATCAATTTTACGGTGGCAATTTAATAAGGCTGGTCAAATTAAAAGACAAAAGATTTAAAAAGAGAAACCTCGGATAAAGAGGATGTGATGGGTCGTAAAGATTGAACCAAACTGCGTAAGCCAGAATTCGTTTGAATCATGCCTGCCGTTCTCTCGGAATTACAGAGATGACTCAGAGTTGGGCAACAAAATAACAGAGGTTTTTTGTAAACGGAAAGCAGGGAGAGGGAGAGGGAGAGGGAGAGGGAGAGAGTTATTCAAGTTAATGCAGAGGGATGTTAAGGGCGAGAAAAAGCGAAGAGAAGCGCCAAATTTGTAGAGACAATTTTTCACCACCCAAGTATATTCTATCGGGTAAAAAAAAAACAGAGATGATAAAGATAAGAAGAAACAAGATAGGAAAAAAGAAAGAAGATAGAATTACCTTTGGCAATGATTAATAAAATATATTAATAGTGTTTATATCATGTCTGGTTATAATAAGTAAGATATAATAAAATATAAAAATATATATTTTATTTTTAATATGTATTGTTGTTAAATTTATATATATTTTTTAACTTTAGTTTATATTGAGTATTGAAATTAATAATATTATAATAATTTTGATTACAAAACTAGGATTGAATTGACGAGTTAACCCTCTCAACCCGTGACTTGAAACTTGTCTTGGATCGACTTACTAGTAGGATTTTAAAACTATAATAATAATTATTTTTATTTATATGTTGACTCGAATCACTTTGTGTTGACCCTTTCAAATTGTGACTTGAGTCTTGTTCTGATTTACCCCCGAGTTGGGTTTTAAAATTATGATAATAATAATTTTTATCTTTACACCAATTCAAGTAAACCCGAATTAACCCTTTTGATTCATGACCCTGGCCTTGACCTGGTTGATCCCGAATCAAGTTGTAAAACTATGATAATAACCCCTTTAATTTTATGTTGACTCGAGTCAACCCAAGTTGACCCTCCTAGCACGTGACATGGGCCTTCCCCCGAGTCGACCCTCGAGTCGGGTTTTAAAATTATAATAATAAATATTTTTATCTTTACATTGATTCGGGTCACCGATCAACTCCACTCATTACCCTTTCCCTGGGTCAACTCCCGAATCGAGTTTTAAAACTATGATAATAATCACTGTTATTCTTATGCTGACTCGAGTTAACTCAGATCAACCCGACTCGTAACTCGAGCTTTGGCTCAAATCGATCCCCGAGTTGAATTTTAAAGTTTTGATAATAATCATTTTACAGTAATATTTTAAGAATAAAAAATATATTATTTTTTAAATACATGTTATCTTTGTACATCTTATTTTAGAAGTACAAAAAATTTAAAAATGTAAAAACTCGATTTTAAATTATCTAAAAAATAAATTTATCTTTATCTTTATTTTTTTAATTAAACACCTTTTGTTTTCATGAGCATCCCTGGTTACCCGAACACTATCTATTGTTTTCGGATGACCGCATATACCCAAAATAACCTTTTACTTTTCCCATTTTGTTAATTGGCTCAAAATAGATCCAGAAGGCGAAAAAATATAAAAATCGGATATGGCTAAACCATGTGGATAAATATGCCTTGTCAGACAACCGTTGCCCATACAGTCTTTTTTTAATTAAAACCTTCGCCCATCTTCAATGCCAACAAAGACTAAATAAATAATAAATATATATCTATATATATATATATATATAAGAATAAAAAAAATGGAGATTTGCACAAATTTCTTTTAGTATTCAAAATCTCAAGTCAAACAAAACAAAACAGACACGCTTCATTATTATCCATATGTTTATGTAATAGTCTTAATTTTATGTTTAATAGTCTTAATTTTATACTGTAATTTTCTTAATTTGAAATTTATGTTTATGTAATCGGGGAATTAGTTAGTTTAATTTATAGGTTAAGTTTTCTATTTATCTTTATAAATTTAATTGCTTTTGATTTGTTTTCATATAATTAAATTAATGAAAATACCCTCATTTTAGAAACTCAACCCCGCCTAATTTATTAAAAGAAAAACCTGAATAGTCACATTGTGTAAGGTTATTTTTTCTCATTGTTATTTACTAAGAGTAATAAACATGTGGATTTCATCAATCTCCCCACAGCCACAAGCACCGGAAAAGCCGTCTACACCTGCTCTTATCATGTATTACGAGGATAATGGTCAGCCTTAATTCAAAATTGGATTGAAAATTTAGTTGACATAAAAAAAGATCAACAAATATTTCTATATTGCACCAGAAATTAAATACACCTAGCTATTCCATGCTTCGAAATTTTCTTTCAGCGCAAGCAAGCCCCGAGTGAAAAATTGATGTGCCTTTCCATTGCATGTAAATGGCCCGCCGTGTTCTGCCCAAGTGAAAATGCCGTAGGGTTCACTAAAGTGTCCTGAAAGCGATCTTTATCTGAAGCATCCTTCTCTTTTCATTTGATTGACTCGGGCTGGTAAACGATGCCAGTAGGACTAGATTTTTGCTCAATTATTGCCTTCCACTCGTTAAGTGATATTTATGGTACCATGGGAGACGAGATTTCGTGACGTCATTTAACATAAATATCTTTTCTGTCAAATGGCAACTGAAGAACGCTCGTTTTTTTTAAAAAAGAAATGGAAAACAAGTGGCATAAAAACGGATTTTTTATATATATAAAAAATAGCATGGTTTTCTAAAAGTTTTTGGAAAATAATATATGTTGCAAAGATATTAAAAAATTACATAGTTTTAACACATTTACATTTTAAAATATCATTTTTATACACAATTATCTTTTAGAATAGACATCACGTTCACTATATGACATAAAAGTTGGTTAGTAAATGTTTTAAAATATCTTTATTTTGTAAATAATTAACCTCAACAAAATCAACTAGATATTTTATAAAGATTCCATGACTAAAAAATAAAATTGAAGATTCAATAGCCAGAAAAGAAAGGGAGTAAGATGACATCGCATGAAAGAGAAATGAGATGAGAAAAAAAATGAAAAAAAAATGAGCTATCGAGAACACACCAGAATTTTATTTTTGACACATCTTATACCGTTAAAAAGATTTCGACGAAATAATTTTAATTACACCACCAAAAAAAGTTGTAATTAACCCTAAACTAACTTCAAGCAAAACCCCTAATAAATTATAATCATGTTTGGTGATATTTTAAGGTGTGATTAGAATCATTTTATTAAAGTCTTTTTAAAGATATTGAGTGTGTTGCAAATGGAACTCTGGTTTGTCCTCGATCGATGATTCATTTTTTTTTTTACTATTAAATCTTGAATATTATTTTTTAACTCATAAAATTTTAAGTTTACTTTTCAAACAAGTGTTATTTTTCCTAAACTTTTATGAAAGTGTCTTAGAATTCTAAAATACCCCATGAAAACAAGTGCAATTAGTCGCCTTTTATCCTGATATGTGATACTGCCGACAGGTTCAACGACTACAGCAGTTCCAGTGCAGAAAGCCTCATCAGCATTGATCAATTCATCCACCGGAATGCAACGTTCCTCGACCTGACACATATTTCAAAAAGTGTGGTGAGGGACGACAGGATCTAGTATAATTTCAGTGCTGTCAGTAGGAAAATGTCGGGATGCCCTTGAACACAAAGAAGCAGAGCAATCAGGTTTTCTTGTTAAAAGCATTCTATTACTACAAAGCCAAAAGCTTGATAGTTGCAAACTAACAAGTACGCAAGAAATACCAAGAGTTTCGTGGAAAGAAACAAGAAAATACTCTGCCCAGAAGAGAACGAGAAAATTTATTGAACTCAAGGTTTGAAGTCTAGAACTATAAGCTATATGTTTACCTTGTAACCATAATCACGAGCAATGTCAATGATGCATTTTCGTGTGATCCCAGGAAGATTCGACCCATTTATAGCAGGAGTTGAAATCATATTGCCTTGAGATGACAATCTATAAATTTTGATTTAAATAAAAAAACTAGCAATCTAAGTGCACCTTTTTCTTTATCTCAGAAAATCACAAGCAACCTTAAAGTCTGTTTTTTGTTTTTATTTATTTATTTAAAACCAGGATTTTTAGATGGAGAATTAAATTTATGATAAATATTTAAAATTAGTTGTATAGAAAAATCTTAAAGTTGATATGAATTGAGCTTTAGAGAAAGTAATAGAAGGACTCGATTTCAAATATAACAAAATATAGCAGCGACAAGGCTCAAATGACTTTAAATTTAAGGGAGGATAGACCAATTTAGCTCAGATGTGGGCCAATGGAGCCACGATTAAAACCCAATACTCTATCGAGGCCCACCAAAATAGATTATCTAGATTTGATGGGCTGGGCTCTATTTTCAACCCTTAAAACATTTTTCAACAAAATGAGGAGTGAGATTCAGCCCACTTAGTTACAGAAGGAAGGTCGCTGTCTTGGGCCCATTTATTAAACCCAATCACTTTAGGTTTGCTAGAGGCTGGTCATATCCAAGAATGAAAAGATGTCTTTGGTGGGCTACGTGAAGCTTCTTTTATTATTATCACAAAAAAGAAAAAGAAATCTAATCATCTTTTTGCTTCTCCCGATGGAAACACGAGTCCATAGACAGCCCCCGGTTTATGCACCACTGTTTTTTTTTTAATTAATTTTTTATATTTTTAAATCATTTAATTTAATATACTTGTATAAATAAAAATTTTAATATATTTTCAAATAAAAAATATTTTAAAAAAAAACTATTGTCACACTCTAAAATATCATTTCTTTAATTAACCCTTGCACCACCTAATTAAATCAGACGTCATTTCAGCTCATTCATTTCAGCTTGTGCCAGTTTTTAAATTTAATGAAATTTTAGCAATCTAATTTCCTTGAATATATACAGGGATAATTAACTGATTAATTTTTTCTTATACTGTAGGCTCAGTTTTTAAGATATTTATGTAAATCTAGTTATTCTAATGTCTTTATATTTTAGGACATTTTTAAATTTATACTTTGGCAAACATTAGCATTTAAACTGACGAAATATTTTATAACTATAAATTAAAAAATAATCAGATTAAAAAAAAAAACACGACTTGATCTAAAATATAATTATAGACGTTATCTACATTACTTTACGCGTGTGTATGACTTAATATCGTATGGGCTCTGACTCCCAGGAAGGATAAGAAGAAATCGATCGCCACCTCGGAGAGAGAAGTGGAGGCTAGCTAATAATATGGGTACTGTCTCTGTTTCTATTTTCTTTGCATATAGAGGGCAAGCATGAACACATGATGATTGCTCCCCTTAATTTGAAAGTTTAGTCCCACACGAAAGGCAGACATCGAAGACAATCTTGAGTGGGGTAAGCTAAGGCTTGCTTTCGGAGAAGTCGGTGCCATGACAAAGCTCATCTCCTTGAAATCAAGGATGATTATGCTACTCTGACTAGACTTATGTTGTCCTGCTCCCGAAATTACTTTTATAAATTCTCATGGAAAACCCTAACCAGAAATAAGCATGCAGTAATGACATAGTTATAGAATAACAAGTTTAAAGAAACCAAAGCGTTACGTACGTAGTCCCTCTTGCCTAACATTGATCTTTTCATAACTTCATGTTCAGATGAGTTGAAGCTAGGTTTAGAACTCAGAAGAAAACGAAGAGAAAAGGTTCCAAGAAACATGAAGTAGAAACACAGACTAACTAACAAGAGATGAAATTAATTTCTTGATTCATGTTCAAGGAAACCAAATTGGGTCTGTATCCGATCTATCCCTTGTTCGGTAACATCTGTGACAGGAATATCATTCTCTTCGTATAAACTGCTGTGAAAGACTGTACGGCAATGATGATGCCTGAAGAATAAGTAGTGATAACGTAGATTACAATCGATAAGCAAGTTGAAGTAGAAAAAAAGGGTGGCTTATGACCTGAGATGGACGGTCGGAACAAGAGTAGTAGTTCACTAAAAGGAATGTGCAAAACGCCAAACAAGGAGCACAATCCCCCGCTCCCACTGGCAGACGGAGCCTTAAAGTCCGGGAACATATCTGAAACCTTATCTCCAACACCACCAGCCATCCTTCATCATTGCCGACCTCTACTGCCCAAAAATCATCATCATTTATCCTTTAGAATCGAATGTCCCATCGTGCCAAATCATTTGTGGGGCCCCTGTGTCCATCTTCGTGCCAAATGTTGAGCCTGCTTACGATATTGTTGCTTTTAAAAACTATATATATATAAAAATAATTTTTTTTTATTTTTGATATATTAAAATAATACTAAAAAGATGTTAATTTAAATTTTTGAAAAGGAAATTAAAAAAATATGATCGAAACAATATTTTCTAGCACTGTGAAAAGTCAAGAAGACATTGGTAATGGTGTGCCACCAGTCATGTAAGTCTTTCTTTTTTAATCAACTACGTATAAAATGGGAAATGAGATGATGACAGGAGAACCAGCATGAGGAATCCTTCGTTAATAAGCTTCCGTTTGTGCTTTATTTTGTCGTTTGGACTCATGTTTGATTTAAGAGAATAATTGGTTATTGCTAACGTAATTATATATTCACGTCATCTTTTTGGACTTGCTAATAATTATTATATATCCACGTCATCTTTATACTATAGGTATAACAAAGTCAATTTCTATGTACTCGTGTTGGCTAAAAAACTTACGATTGAAGGCTTGTATAATGAGGGTTTTTCCCCCCAGTAAAATACATTTAAAGAAATAAAACAGTTTGATGATTTTCAAGTCTATTATTTGACTTGATTAATGCTTGTTAGGATTTTGTTCATAAATTATATACCTTGATGAATCCTATGATATTGATAAATTAGATTTAAATTTTGTTGTGTTGTTTGACGGAACGTCTCGTAGTATTGAAATATTATGTTTTTATAATGATATTATTATCAATACTAACAATGATATAGTTTACAAAAGAGAAATTAATAAGTTTTTAACTACTACACTAGATATGTTTATTAACAAGTTGTCTAGAATGTTATGTGATAAACTTAACTGTAATATATAATTTTAAAATTTAATTTATTTGGAGGATAATGCAACTCGTTAAATCGTTGTACTTATTTATAGTGACAGAAGCATGAACTCAATGTTTAGGTTTGTCAACATTAATGAGATGAATATTTTAAAACTCTACTTGAATAATAGATCTATATAAGAAAACTCCTTTAGCATGGAGAGTTTACTCTAGTGCCAAGTAACATTGTTGATGTTGTTATAGATGATTAGTGTTAATTATTTTTTATTGTACTTATTAAAATCATTTTTTTTATTACGAGAGGCTCGGAGAGTAGCATTTACTATACGTGAAGGTGTCAATGAGGTGGTATATGCCTAGGCCAACAATACACTTAATTTGTGTCATGCCATACTTCTGGAGGTTGGAGGAGATTGAGCGTCGCGAAGCGGTTCTAGCAGAAGATAAGAGTGTTTATAATGAATGGGGATATGCAATAAGTGTTTATAACCCTTACATGAGTGTTATAGGCCCGTCCACGAGAGTTTTAGACATGTTTACAACCTGATATGATTTTCGTGCTAACCCTTACATGAATGCTATAGGCCCGTCATCAAGCTGAGGTGGTGGAGGCCCGTCCACGAGAGATAAAATGAATTTTTTTACTTATATTTCAAGGAAACCAATATACTAACCCGCATCCTTTCTGAGTGTAGTTTTGTTTTTCGGTTGAAAGTTAGGTGTAATTAGATATAGTTAGATGCATGCTTTAATGTTATGAATGATGAATTTCATTTAAAATTAATAAAATGTTATCTTAATTTTCATTGTATTTAATTATGAATTGTGATGTGTTTTTTTTTTTTTTTTGAATTGTGTTGGGGAAATTAGTTGTGAATTGTGTTTTTAAATTGTTATGCATTCGTTGTATTGGTTTTTTTATGACAAGAAGTTGAGAGTTTGGAAGAAAAAAAATACACTGGCTATTTTTTTTCCGTAAATCATATGCCTCATGAGTCACTAATAAAGCTTGAAAATCATCGAGATTTATTATTTTTTAAAATATTTTATGAACTGATTTTTTACTGATTTTTTTTTTATTATGTTGATGTAAAAAATACATGCTAAACAACTTTTTCAAGAATTAATCATTTGTAAATTACTTTTCATTATGCCCATGTCTTCATGAAGTTTTTTTTTTAACGAAACAAAGCAAGAAAAATAGCCGTTGGTTGGTATATGGTTATCAAATGGTTTAAATGTCTAATCAATATACAATTCTTGACCTACAGAAATGATGCATTGAACTTCGGAGATTAGTCGGTGGATTGCTCGTACGATTTCGGGTATCATCTCCCATCATTGGATTTGACATGAAAGAGATTCTGTAATTTCTCAAGTTTTAAGCTTGAGTGTCCATACATATTGTATCCGCATTAATAAAAATAAGAAAAAAATATATTTTTTTTAAAGCACGGCAGTGCTGCCACACATACTGCATTCCATGGGCACATTATACCTCTCTTGAAATTCAGATGATGGCTTGTGGTGGTCCCTTCCAAACAAGTCTGCAATAATTGGATGTTGAGGTCAACAATCATCCAAATGAAGGTCATACGCCCAATTGCCAAAAAATATATTCCGAACGCTACTAGCATTCCGAGAGCAAAACACAGGTGATAATGGCGATGGAATTGCTCCCATCACGTCAATTAGCATGTTTTTTTTTATTATTATTAATATGAATATTTAAGCTAGTTTATATGTATTTTAATTAATTTTATAAATTTTTAAATATAAATTTTTTAATAGTTATTATATTAATAACTATAAAAAAATAAATTTAATCTCAAACTCTTCCATAATAGAAAATGGCACATTAGAGCATATGAAAAGCACCTGGCTAGCTCTTGTACTTCGTGGCTGTTTCCTTCGTGAGGGCAACCTAACTCATCTCACTAATCCACTCCATGCATTTAGTCCATCCACTTGCAATATGGATACAAAATAATGCTGCTTGAGTGGATTTCACACCCACAAAATAAAGTGAAAATACCTTCCGAATCGTTTCTGTGAACTGAGCGAGTATAATTCAACTTCAACTAAATATTAGTTAATTTGGTTATATATATATATGTTAAATACCACCTTTTTTTTCCATTTCGGATGGCTTGAGAACATTGAATTCACAAACCAAAGTAATTGAACTATGGTATGTTATTTAAAATATTTTTTTTATATTATAATTAAAGACGTATATATGATCAGGCAAAATGAATGGAAGAATCCTTGTAGCAGGCCCGGCTAGTTTGAGATTTAGGCTTGATTATTGTTTTTGTTATATATTATATTTATTGGATTATTTTAATAAAAAAAATTATTTTAGGTTAGAAACAACAATTTTAATAAATAAAAAAACATCAAACACTATTGATATAATTTCAATTGATAAAATTATGAGTTAAGGTTTTCATTAATTACTCTTCTCTACTAAAAACAATTAGCATTTTTTCATGGAGCTTCATTGTTCATATAATCATTAAAGTTACGTCTTCTTCTTAAGTAAATCCCCTCTCTTTCTTTTTTTCTATTCCTTCCCCCCTTTTTATTTCAATTTCATCTTTTTTTTTCTTAATTTTATCAATAAATTTTTTTTAACAATTATTTAGGTTATCTTTGAACCTATCAAGTTGACTGGATTATGTTAGAACAACTCCAACATGATTTAATTTTAAACTTGGTTAAGTAAAAAGTTAGATCGGAAGGTTTTTTCTATCAATTTCATTTTTTTTTCAATTTCATCATCATATTGTTTTTACCAGTCAACCGGGTTGCCTTTGGATTGACCAGGTTGATGGGTCATATCAAGACAACTCCCACGCGATTTAATTTTAAACACGGGATAGAAAAAAAAGTAGGGTCAAGAGGTTTTTTTCCTGTCAATTTCTATTTTTTTCTCAACTTCATCCTCAAAATTGTTTTACCAGATGCTCGAGTTGTTTTTAAACTGGCCAAGTCGACTGAGTCGCAGTAAGAAAATTCCAACATAACTTAATGTTAAACCTATGCTAGGCAAAGAGGAGGATTGAATAATTTTGAGGTTCACCCGCTTGGTCGAGTTTAATAGCAATATCAAATAGTTTTTTTATGACCATGATACTTTTTTGTTACATTCAAAAACATTTATTTAATCCGTGGTGTACATAGTATAGACTTATAAACTAGTTACCTAATATACTAAAAGAACTAGGGTTTTTTTTAATTATATCTTTTAATTTTTTTTTCTTTTGATTGAATCATTTTTAATTTTTTTTTCAATTTTATCTTTCAATATATCATTAATTCTAGATTATTCTTAATTTATCTCGGTTTGTTTTTTATGATATTATTGTTGTTCAAACAAATGTCCTTACATTTAGTTGATGCTTAATTTTTTGAGTGTCTATTTTAATTGAATTCTTTTTTATTTTTATTTTTATCTTATCCTTCAATATTTTATTGATTTTGAATTCATTTTTATAATTTATTTCAGTTTGATTTATAAGAGGTTATTGCAGTCTCAAACAAATGCCTTGACATTTGCTTAGTGCTTAATTTTATGAGTTTTTTTTTATCATATCATTAAGTAAAAAAATAATTTAAAAACAAATTTATTAAACCCTGTGGAGTCCATGATCCAGATTGCAGGTTTGACAGGTTAAGTTGTGAAACTCGGATTGATACAATAAATTATCTTTTGGGTTTCCTAAAACACATATAATTTAATTTTTTTTTTAGTTTCAAAGATCTTGTTAGACAGATTTAGAGTTGTTTTGAGTTTATGTGAAAATTACTTAAAGATCAAATGTTTTTTTTTTTGCTTTGAATAAATGATTTAAGGTTAGATTGTCGCAAATCATAAGACGTCCAAATATGTAGCCTCTAACGACAATCAACAAGAATCACTATTGAGAAATCTCATAAACCCTTTTAGAAGATAAGGATTATTATGCCTTAAAGGGTTAGCTTTTTTCTTTAATTTTAATTTAAGTTATTTAAAATAAATTAGTTAAAGAAATTTTGTGATTTTTTTTAATAATATAGTGTTTAGTTTTTACTTGGTTTTTTACTAAGATTATAATATTTTTTTTTCTAATATTAGCAAGCGTTTTTGCAATCCTACATATTATATTTTTTTAAAAAAAATTATTCAATAATTCTCTCATGCATGTTTATTTTTATTGAAATTTAATTAAATAAAGAATTAACACAGGAAATAAAATTATAATATGTAGTGGACATTTGGGGGGGTCTGCATTTAGTTGTACAGAGAACTAGAAGAACATAAATGATGGGTCTCCATCCGAATTTTTTTTTTTTTTTTTTTTGATTTACATGGGGTGTCCGGACCAGCTTACGCGCACCACGACTATTTCCCATGGCCCACTGGACATCCTGCAAGCCCAGGAGCAGGTAAGGCACCGCGGGGGTGACAGGCGTGCACATAGAGGGTCGAACCCGGGACGGGGGCGGAACAAGTCACACGATTGACCACAGCAGCTAGGCCCTCAAGTCCGAATTTTAAAATGCTGTCTCCTTCTCGACCACTATTCACTAAATTTGTTGTCTATCATAGTCAACAAGTAGTCTCGTAACTGAGGGCTTAAACAGCACTCGTGATCCACAGTTTATATATATATATAAAACTTCGAATTACGATATCATGAAATGAGTATTCTGATATGAAAATAGTTCAGCGACTGGGCACAGATGTGCATGCATACATACATACATACATATTTAATACAGTCCTAATGATGGAATGGAAGGAAGAAATGTGAAACTTTTCCATGGTCAACGTAGCTATGAGGACAAAGGGACATGTGAACTTTTCCATAATCCCACAAACCAGATTCGCTGCTAGAATATTACTGCTGATTTCCTTTTATTCCTTCAATAATTATCAGCCCCACATCTTCTTCCTCGACAAAAAGAGCACATTCATACTTTCCCCAACCCCTTAATTAATCACATTACATTTATATATCAAGTATACTTTATTACACCTTCATATATTTTCAATATTTAATGCTAGCTCAAGCTACTACGGCAGCATCAATAGCTTTTACATGATGGGTTTTGGAACTACTGATGATCTTTGCAACACAGGCCTTGGTCTAGGGCTTGGCAGCTTCCATGCCGAGCAAGAGAATTGTTCTCAATCAGACCATCTTTTTCAACCAATTAAGAAGGATAAACTAGCCTTGAAATATGATCTCTTGCTCCCATCTCTGACATTAGGTCCTTCAGAAGAGGTGTACCGATCGATTACAAAAAAAACCGATGCAGATTTGCAGCCACAGGCGTCATCTCTTAGTGCAGTATCATCATTTTCTAACTCGAGTATTAAGAAGGAGAGAGAATTTGGTATTGGTGAAGAAGTAGATGTAGAGAGAGTCTCTTCAAGGCTTAGTGATGAAGATGAAGAAGGTAGTCCCAGGAAGAAACTTAGACTTACCAAAGAGCAATCAGTCATTTTGGAAGACAACTTCAAAGATCACAGCACTCTGAATCCTGTATGTCTGCAATCTTCGACTATCTTTATTATTTATCTCTTGTGCGTTTATATATGACGGTAAGATTTTTATTCTAACTTATCTGTTTTTTTATGGTTAATTTGTTGATTTCTTGAATTTAATCAGAAGCAAAAGCAAGTCTTAGCAGAACAGCTCAATCTAAGGCCACGTCAAGTAGAAGTATGGTTCCAGAACAGAAGAGCCAGGTTCCATGTCTAATCAAACTAGTCTCTTAATTTATTTCCCTTTCTTTTTTCTGTACCTTGTCCTCGAAAAGTAATTTTGTATCAAGTGCTTGGCCGATGCTTGTTTTATATTAATGCCTTTAATTTTGGCAGGAGTAAGCTGAAACAAACTGAGGTAGATTGTGAATTACTGAAGAAATGTTGTGAAACACTAACATTAGAGAACAAGAGGCTGCAAAAAGAGCTGCAGGAGCTCAAATCATTGAAGCTTGCTTCACCTGTATACATGCAGCTGCCTGCAGCGACGCTCTCTATGTGCCCTTCTTGTGAGAGGATTTGCAGCGGAAGTGATCAAGGCTCTTCTACTAGCACTTTCACAGTTGGGCCGAAGCCTAATTTCTACAATCCCGATACCCACTCATCCGCAGCTTGCTAGGCAACCTGTAAGGTCAGAACACCAGCATTTTTGTTGATACCTGGCTTCTGTGTCCAGTGCAAAGACTAGTCTGATTGAGCTAATAATTTTGTAGGGTTTCTCGTTGCCTTTTTTTTTTAATGTATATCATGCTTGTAAATTCTTAACAAAATTCTATGATGTAACTTCATTTCTTCTTTGGGGTTATTTGTATTAATATAATTGTACTTCAAATAATCAGATCAATAGATGGAGATACATTTAAGCATTATTATTCCTAGAAGGTAGTGTATGCAAGGATTGTTTACCTTGCTAATAAAGGGTGCATTTCACGATCCTCAGTATTAAATTCTATTTTCTAACAATATTGTGCCCTTTGCACCTCCATGTGGTTTTTTTTTTATTAATATAAATATTCGGGTTAATTTATATGTACTTCGACTAATTTTACAGTTCTAAAATTAATAATTATATAAATCTCCAATAACCCTGAAATTTATTAGATTCCAATCGGCTATAATCTCTAAATAACAAACCTAAAAGAGTGAGCTACACCCTCATGTTTCCATGCAATATTTTTAACTTTGCGGGTTGTTTTTTCCAGTTAAAAGGAGTCATATAATTCTTTGTGCTTCGGAAATATGGATTCATGAGAAAATGAATCACCCAAATACACATGGCTACTGCAGATTTTCTTTAATTTTTGTTTGGTTACATATACTGACCAGGTTCAAATTCCAAAGAAGGGACACTGTCGCTAGTTGAGCTGCTCGTTAATCATATTTTGTTTGGATTTAGCGTGTGGGATGGGGGGAAAGCAGACCGTATAAGGTCATTCCCAACTCTATACGTTATGAGATAGAAAAGGCATGTCGTCAGTTTACATGGGGGGAGAAAGAAGGCAAAGATAAAATTAACCCATCTTATCAAATGGAAATTTATTGGGCTGTATTATGATTTTATAGGGTCTAATTTTCCATGTTTAATATAATTCTTTTAGGCTGTTACCTCTATTTCAACCAAAAAAATAATTCCAAGCAAATATTCAGTCGGTTTATTTAAAAAATTATATTTCATCTTAAAAATATTAAATTAATATAGTTTTTATATACCTTTTGATAGATTTTATATTTGATGTAAAGAAAAAAACAACATTTAATAAATTTTCAATTAAATTTTATATTTGATGTGTTAAAGGTGTTTATTAGATATTTGTAGATAAAAATAGATTATTAAGCAAAAAAAACAGCCCCTTGATTTTTTTTATTACCATTATAGTGGCAGGATTTTGAACAGACAAATAACGCGTCATTCATTTTTATTTAAAGAAACGGGGCAGAAGACATGACATTTGTTACTTTGCTTGGATTAAAACATAAAAAAACAAAACAAAAATCTACATGCATGTGCCTGGCTTTACAGCCTCATTTGTGTGGGTTTTCTGTTATTGGCTAGGCTCCCTGGCTACTCAATCTCAAATGTCACTTTTTTTTTACTTTATTTTAAAAAAAAATAAATTAAGATTAATTAAATAAAAGTATAGGATAACTTACTGGTAGGCATTTAATTTTAATTGATGTTACTTAAAATAAATTAATTAAAGAAATTTTGCTATATTTTTTTAATAGTATATATAACGTTTAGTTTTTACTTGGTTTTTGACTAAGATTATAACATTTTTTTTCTAATATTAGTAAGTGTTTTTTTTTACAATCCTACATAATATTTTTTAAAGAACTTTTATTCAATAATTTTTCCATGAATGTTTATTTTGTTTTGCATTTAAGTCAATGAAAAATTAATTACAAAAAATAAAGTTAGTAAATCCAATCAAGTTGATAATCCATATTATGAGCTCAAGTATTTTACAAGTCATATGGAACTATGTTTGGGCATGTTTGACTTAAAAAAAACATTAAATTAATGTTTTTTTAGTGTTTCTAATTATTTTGATACAAAGATATCTAAACTAAGAAAATAAATCTGAAAAATTATTTTGATATATTTTCAATTGAAAAGCATATTGCATAACAGTACCAAACATACACTAATTTACATCTATCTCACAACTTTTTGGTATAGTTTTTAGTTAGTGTAAAGAGTTTTTCTAAAATTTTGGCAAATACAATTCTCAAATTATTTAATTAAATATACAAATCAGTTTTTTTATTTTCAATAAAGATCCTTTTATGTTAAAAACACATTGAAAATGTTTGTACATTTCTTTTTAGTGCTAAAAAAAACTTTTTTAAAAAATACTTTTAATCTTATAATTTGTAATTATTTATGGTTGTTGGGTCTAGCATAGCCTAGACCCAATTGTTACTAGATCTAGCACCTGTCAAACCCAGACAACATATGGGTTTGGCGCTTCCAGACTCGTGTTAGAGACTGGCGTTTAAGAGTCTCATGTTGGGGACTAGGGCTACCAGTATCATTTTAGGGATTGCGCTACCAAGCCGCATGTTTAGGTCTGACAGCATTTGTAGACCTAGCATGTGGGTTTGGCAGATGGCGCCAGACCCAGCGCTTAGGGTTGACAGTACGCTAGGCCCAAGCACAATCTGGGTCTAGCGCTTGCCAGACACAGATCTTAGGTCCAGCAGGTGCTGCCAAGACTAGTAACTTAACCTAGTGCACTGTCAGGACAACAAGGTGGGCATGACGCGTGTTTTTTAAAAGTGTTGAGCTCAATGATTTTTGTCACTAGGCATGACCGAATTTGCTACACCCACAAATTCAAAAATAATACCTGAATCTAACGCCATCAATCCTATAGATTTTTATAGAAAATCTTAGAGAATTTATTTCTCAACAAATAAATTTAATTAAATAAATCTACACTCTGCCAACACCATTAGGTGTATTAAAGTCTTTCATGGCTCATCATGTCTCCATCTTTTTGATAGATAAAATAAGTGTAATACAACTCATAATATAACTTAAAATATCATAAAGGTGAAATTACATTATAGTTTCTCCTCTCTACAAAAAAAAAGACTCATAAAGTATAAATACACCTTGAGAACCCTTAAAACAAAAGTTCAAAAGCATTCTCTACTAGATATATATTTTTGGAACATCTCTCTCGAGAATATTATTGTATTTTTTCTTTCTAAAAAGATACTTATTTTAAGTATCGGAGAGTCTTCGCCTCCACCAAATAGAATCTTTTACAGGTATTGGTCATAACCACCTTGGTCTACCAAGCACCAAGTATAAAACTATCAATTACCTTAGTTAGAGAGAATTGATGAGATTGCTAGGACCAAATGATTAACCAATTATTCAACCCGGGAGCGATGTTTCTAGGCAATTTGGATTTTTGGGATTTCATCAATAACCTTCTTTATTGATAATCCTCTCTCCCATATGTATATTTACATGGGCAAAAAAAGAAGAAGCATAAGGAATGTAGGCTGAAGCATAGATCCAAGGAGTATAGTCGTAGAGCTCATTAGATATTATGATAGCGGTTGTTTTTCAAAATATTTTTTACTTGGAAATTCATTGAAATAGTTTTTTTAAAAAAATTTATTTTTGATATCAACATATCAAAACGATTTAAAAACACTAAAAAAAATAATTTGAAAAAAAGAAAAAAATTTAAAATATATATTTTTTTTAAAAACACTTTTAAAATAAAAAAAAATAAAGAGACCTGCGGTTTCATTGTTAGCATTTTGGTGGGCTAAATGTCCGGGGCATGCTAGGCATCTCAGGTCTCCGCCCCTATGTCCGACCACCTTCTTTGTATGTTTAGTATTAAAATTTAAAATAATTTTTTTTTATCTATCATAGTGATGATTGCTAAAATGTAAAATAAAAAAATGGTTATGTTTGCTTTCACATGTTTTTTTTGCTTCTCTGTTTTCTATTTATCCTCTTCTAATGAATTACCATCTCACTCTTGCGCTGGACATGACGGGATGGGCTTATGGGACACTAAAATGTCAAGTTGTCATTTTGGCAAGGAAACATTCATGTCTTTGTCAACCTCTGCCCATACCAACTTCATCGATTGTCATCATCAATGTCCACAATTGTCTCTAATGATCCATTTTTGCATGCTTAGCTGATAATATTCCATTATTTAAATTTTGTTATTTACTAGAAAAACAGAGGAATTTTTTTTTTTTTTTGAGGGGTTAAGAAGTACTTACTGGGAATCCACCACCACATGTCTGGAAACAGTGGTGCCGTGTTCTTGGCTGGTCACCATTGATAAAGATATCTGTAGAGCCAATGAAATGCTTCACGCACTCAAATAAACGGCCACTGCACTGGCTTGTCTCGCTGCTTAATAAGCGTTTTATAATTTATAATTGTTAGCTCTAATAATGCAGGTTGTGACTCCAGCTAAACTGGTTTTTTTTCCAAGAAAAAACAAATATGTAAGGAAAATTCCTTGTTCTTGTTCACTTTAAAATCTACCGACCAATAGGTACTATATACATAATTGATGTTTTGTTGTGGCAATTGAAGGGGAAGTGTGGTAATAATTTTGCGGCAGGCATGCTTGTTTATGGATTCATCTGTCAAGAGAATTACTGCGGGTATTTTTTGGAAAAATAGTTTTTTTAGATATAGTAAGGCTTTGAAAGGGGAGGATAATGGTTTTGCAGCAGCCACACTTGTCAATAGTTTTAAATGTTTGTTTGTTTTTTTATTTTAAAAATATTTTAGAAAAAAATTAATGTGTTTTAGGTCGCTACCTTGAAAGAATTAAAGTAGGTATTTTTTTTTATTGGGGGTTATTTTATTGAAGTATTGACAGCCAGTATATGCCCCGGTTGGCATTTTACTAAATCCATTTTCTGTGTCGTTCATAAATCATTTGATAATGGCCCGACAAGTGATGCCGGACCCCAGAAACCCATTTCGGAAAAGCAGATAGGCACAGCACAAAATGCTTCCACCAGCCTTGCCCATGCTTATATATTCTGAAGCCCCGCATCTTCGGCATGCCAATTGCCATGGGCTTAAATATGGGTTGTCACTAATTCTCAAAATAAGGGCTGCTACAAAAACCTTGCTAAAGGGGCGCTGCCTCTGCCCATGACAGCTCTTATATTTGTTTACTTTTTTTAAATAGGAAAGGTAAAAATATAAATATAAAAATAAATTTTTTTCTAAGATAATTTTAGAATGAATTTATGTATTTTCAAAACAGAAGGTACATAGAGTATATGTTTTTATAGATAATATTTATTAGTTTTTATTTCCAAAATATCCATGTAAAAAACTCTCAATTTCAAAATTATCCAGCTAAGACATTTAAGGATAAAAATAATTACTATTATAATTTTAGAACCCAACTTGATGGTCACTTTTCGGGGCAAAGCCCAGGTCAAGGATCGGTCTGACCCGAGTCAGTGTAAGAATAAAAAAGGTTACTATTATAGTTTTAAAACTCGATTCGAGGCAAGGTCTGGGTCACAAGTAGAGTTGACTGCTGACCCGAGTCAACATAAGAACAAAAACAGTTATTATCATAATTTTATAACTTTATTCGATAGTCAACCTGGAGAAGGCCTGAGTCACGTGTTCGGATGATCAACCTGGGTTGACCCAGGCAACATAAAATAAAAATAGTTATTATTACAGTTTTTGAACTTGATTCGAGGGTCAACCCAAGACAAGACCTAAGTCACAAATTAGAAGGGTCAACCCAAGTCAATATAAAGATAAAAATTATTATTATCGTAATTCTCAAACCCAAATTGAGGGTTGAACAGGGTAAGGTCCGAGTCATAGGTCGAAAGGGTCAATATATAGATAAAAATAATTATTATCATATTTTTTAAACCTGAATCGGGAATTAACCCGAGGCAAGATTCAGATCATGAATAGAGTTACAGGTCAGGAAGATCAACTCGACTAACTCAAAAAAAAAAATCAAATAAACCTTGTTTTAACCAAATGTTTTCTTCGAAAAGTCCATAGGTCTTTTACCTATGTTTTAGCTTAGGTTGTGACCAAGGTGTTTGACTAGATCAGGATAAATTAATCATTTTTCTATTTGTTTCTTAAACTAAAAATAGTTTAAGTCTCTGATCAACCTGTCAAGTCCATCTTGGTTTTAAAACTAAAATTATTATAATATTATCAATTTCAACATTCAATATAAAATAAAGTAAAAAAAAATATAAGTTTGTTAACAAAACATATTAATGGTAGAATAAACTTTTTTATATTTTATCAAGTCTTATGGGATATAAAATCAATCATTTTATCTTGTGCATCATTATCAAACATAATTTTATCTCTATTTTATTTTTTTTATCTTGTCTCCTATATTTCTCTCTGACTCTTATATCTCAAAATAATAACCAAACACTATCATATAGCCTACTTAGTCACCATATCCCACCGAAGTTTCTCCTCGCAAGCTCTCTTTTGATTAGTTTCTCTTACTGTTGTTAAATCTACTTGGTTAGGGTTTTATCCTCTCCCGTCTCTGCTAGTCAGCGGTACTCTTCACAGCAAACTCATAGGCATATCCTTGATTTTAGAGTTCATCATAAGTCACAGCAATGCAAAACTTGTGTCTTATATTTCTACCATTGTTCGAGTTCTAATTCCTGAATGATCAAATACATCAATGACATGGATCTTGTCGAGGTCCATTTATGAACTTCTTGTTTTGAAAGTGTTTGAAATTTGAACGATATAAATTCTTATACTTAATCCTTGATTGTAAGCTTTTCTACTATTTAATCAACCATGGTATTTATAGTACGGGTCCAAAATCTCAACAAAACCGATAGATATTTTCTTAAATAAATAAACCAAATTGCACTGAAAACCAGTTGAAATTGAGGCCCTGTTTGTTTGCTGAAAAGTAGTTTTTTTTTTGCAAAATGAATTCCGGGAAAGTGAATTATTTTCCGATATTTGATAGTGTAATGAAAAATAAATTGAAAAACACTTTCCAATATTTGGTTATGTCATGGAAAATGAGCTGGAAAATAACTTATTAATGTTTTATTTTTTAATTTTCAAATGAAAAATAAGTTGGAAAACACTTTCCAATATTTGGTTATGTCATGGAAAATGAGCTGGAAAATAACTTATTAATGTTTTATTTTTTAATTTTCAAATTTATTTATAAAATAATGAGGAACAAATCTTACAAGTTGAATGAGAATGAAATTAAAAAAAATATAATTTCATAAATTATCTCAAATAAAATAAATAATAATCAAAATAATAGATATCAAATCTAAAAAATAAAAAATAATAAAAAATAAGAATGAAAGTGTTTTCCTTCCAAAATAAAAAGAAAACACTTTCCGGAAAATCAAATCAAATTTTCCTTTGATTGAAAAGTGTTTTTCATTGACCGGAAAATATTTTTCGTTGACTAACTTTTTCAATGGCAAATAAACACAGGAAAGTTTAGAAAATGATTTCCCGAAAACCACTTTCCGGAAAACAAACACAGCCTGAACTAATTTGGTTTGATCAAAGTTGGTTTTTGAGTTAAAACCAGTTGAAATTGTACCATTATTTGGCTTGTTTTTTTATTTTTAAAACGGATATATATTAGATTGAGCTTCATCCATTTCTTCTTTTGTTTATTTTTGTTTATATCTTTTTTAAGCTATAATTGCAAGTTTATTTACTCAAATTATAACATACTTGTCATTACTTAAATTGAAGGTAGATGCAAATTCATTCAACATATTTCGTTGATCGTCTTGTTGTTTGTCTAAACTCTTTAGTGTGAGGTGTTGAATATTCACACTAGAAATTTATAAATAACAAATTACTTATTACATATTTCAAACTCCAAACAAATCACTATCTCTAAATCCAAATTAGCATAAATTTAACCGAAACATTCACATTATATAGGATGTGCAAATTCCAGGAACATCAGCATCCACAAAATCCAGCAACAGCAGTACTACTCCTGCTCATGACCATATAAGCTTATATAAAGTAAAGTATAAGCTTAATTATAAACATGAAAATTCCATTAAAGTCCCTGACTGAGATACTTTCCTTCATGATCAAGTTGAATCGATCATTAGAAAGTAATGCTCGACGGAGATCAGGAGTATAGCACATATATTAAAAAATTTATTATCTCCAAAATATTTCAGCAACATACCAAATATTTACATAAAGTTCGCCTACGATTTCATAAAAGCCTCGAAAAAAACACAAGCTTTGCCAACACGAAAAATACACCCGTCAAAAGAAGAAAAATTTAAACGTGGGTTACACCTCAAGTGATAGTATAAAAGGTTGGAAGTAGAAACAAAAACTTAAAAATTCAGTTGAATACCTAAATGCATAACAAAATAACAAAAATAAAGAGAAAAAAGGCATTGTTTTCCAAACCTGTTTGATGATTGTAGCAGGAGATGTTGTGGTGGAGTCAATCACATGGAATGGCGCCAATGGATTAGAATGGGTCTTCGATGAAGAGAAGTTAACGAGAGAGAGAAGGCAGTGGAAGACGGGGAGATGACAGAGGAGGTAATCTGTAAAGGACAGAGAGAGGTGGAACGAGAGAGAAGAAACGGCTGGCGGCTGTTCTCAATGGGAAAAAATTTTTGGTTCAGGTCATGTTAGTTTTCTCTTTATACCCCTGGTTTTTTTAAAGTGGGTTTAAGTTACACCGGTCCGATCTGGTTATCTGGTTTCAATTTCTAATACCAAAACTGAACCAGTTTTAATAAGTTTTATGATTTGTAAATTGATTTAATCATTTCATGATTTTTCCTATTAAATCGATCAGTTTTCTTGCGCATCACTACCGATCGGTTTTCTTTTCTTAAACACCGCTACGATGAACAGCGCAGGGATAAACGTAGACATTGCTGCCTTAATCATTGACCTAATTATGAGATGCTGGGTAATTATATTGTAAATTAAGTAGAAAGAGAATGATAAATATAATGATCAAATCGATACACCACCTTTCCACGACAACCACCACGAGTATCATATCCCATTAAGAATAGCTGGACAACAGACAGAAACACGAACTATCACTTGCCAAACAAAATAACAACATATATTTAATTATTTATAGGATATTCAAGTTGATGGATCAATTTTAAACTATAACAGTCCGTAAAAATTGCGCCATTTGGATGCTTCACACAGGCTGAGCAACCTACTAAGAAAACAGGAAAGCTAAGAGATGGCACCCTCATCACATCCACCGCTTCTGACTATATTATACACTTGACAGCTGTAAATAGTCCTTACAGAACGCTATTATGGGAAACATCCTGAAAGTCACAACCTATCTCCTACTTATTTTACTCATTACAAACTCTTGGACTGACGCACTGGCAGCCAAGTTACACGCAAGAACTCAACGTCTTCTAAAGATTTCAGAATTTAAGAACACCAATGAGGATGCTCCACAGCAATGTAATCGACACAATAACAACGGCCATCGATCTCAATGATCACAGCTACATCCAGGCAAGCTACACAAGATCATAGATATGATATTTCTCGTGAGGAAACGAGCAGTATAGTTTTAGTTTCCAAGGACATAACCTAAGTTTCGCTATTAATACCACAAGGCATGAATAACTGGTTCCACGCTAGGCCTTAAATGAAACTAACATTAAGAATAAAGCATGGAGCTTGTCACTCATGGACCTAGCCGATAATGACCATCACCCATGTAGTGGCCATCCATATAGAGAGCTGCGTTCTGAGGATGAAGGCCATCCATCACCATGAATTGCATATCTTCAGATGGTTTCCAATGTCGCTTCCTTTGATTAATGAACCAATTATTAATTTGTTTCTGATCCAAACCAGTTGTTTCAGCTAATGCCACCTTCTCCGTCTCCTGTCAGCCATCATAAATATGCATTAATATATCTCATGAAAAAACCACGTGCTTGTATAGTTATGTGAAGTTTATCATAGCACTAATCTAGATGTCAAGGTAGATCTTTCAAGAGAGTGGACGAGGAAAACGAGTTTTGACAAGTATCCACTCACTGAAGGATATGGCCATTTGTAGTGTAGCTCCCACCAACTGAGCAGCTTCTGCCTGGCTTCCTTTGGCAGCTTCCCCTTCTTCTTCTTCTTAGATAGTTCTTGCTTGAGACTGCCTAAATAACCACTATACTTCCTCAATAGGTGGTTCTTTAGCTCTCGGTCTTCAGCACGGGGATCAATCTCAGGTAGTTCAGTCTCCCCTCCACTGTTGTCTTGATCATCTTCTGATGAGCCGACACCCTCAGACTTGTCATCTGTGCATGCATTTGATAAACAAAAGGCCCATATAAAATGACACTTCGTTGGACTAGAACAAAAATAGGACAGAAAGCATCCGCATAAAATGAAAATGCAGACAGATAATAAAGTCATGCACAATCCTACTGCGAAGTTCCTGGGATTTATGAAAAGACACGATGAATTCTTGATAATTTACACCACTAATTACCCCCATATTTGACTTCGATTTTTTCCTCTCATACATGCGAGAGATCCTAATGAGTTTTCTTCAACACTTACAAATGTCTCCCACTAAAATAAGGAGAGAGAAGCCTGGCCACAAATAATACAACCTGCATTGATCCTTCACAGCTTGTAGTTTGAAAATTGGAAATGCATTTCTTTCTTGACTGACTATTGTTTAAATAGAATACACTATCCTTTCCGGATGCAATCACGTGAAATTCAACATTCCTCTCAACAACATGCTTCATTTCCATCCCACCAGTCTAGGATGACTTGGGGGAAGATGTAAAAATGGAATCAATAATCTTGTATCAGAGGAACACGAACACTAGAATCATGTTTAATTAATACCAAAATTATTCAAATGCACCAAATAATAAATATCTATCTGCTTCAAATAGCAATCCACACTCAACACATGATGGGAGTAGTGATAAATAAAAAGACAAGCATTTTGCTAGTTGCATATGGAGAGGGTTCTAGGCCAGTAATATGAAGCATCGCACACCCACACGCAACACTAGCAATACAAAACGAACGCAGGTTTTTTCAAGGAAAACACGCCATTAAGCAGAAAAAAGATCTAGATCTTAGTATTGACTTGCAACAAAAATCACAAGAACGAAATTTGAAGATAGTGAGCACAATGAACCATACAATTAAACAGTATTAGTTGAGCTTTTGATGAAGTTGATTCTAATCACAAGCAGTGCTGAGCTCTCACTCTTCTTTCACTTTTTTAATAGATCTCGTAGTTCACATACGTTAAAAGTCGATGCAAAGACAACAAACATGATCATGACACATGTTATCTAATTGCAACTAGACTCACAGTAGAGAAGAGCCAGTATATCAATAGCTAGATAACCAAAGAGCCAGGGTAAAAGAGCATAAAAAATGGAGAAACTAACAAGTACATTGGACAATTATTCGCTATAACAGAAAGCAACATGAAGTATATATAGTTGAAAGCTATATATATATCAGATCAAATGAGGTGGACAGATTCAATAGTTCAATACCCTTCCTAGGCTGTTTTTGCAAGGTAATGTTCTTTCCCTGCTGTAAGAGAGGATTCTAAAAATCCTGCTAAGAAAAGAAGAAATGAAGGGATCGCACCACCCGGAACAAAAAAGAATAGAATACAAACTTCCACAAACAGCACCTGTTAGAACTCAGGCAGCCAATAAGGATACTAACGCAGAAAAACTCGAGATAGACAAAAATTAGTGAATAACACGCTCTCCTTTGCTTTAGTGTAAAACAATTATATAAGCAATTAATGAAAGCCTACTTCTTCCACCCAAAAAACAAGAGGACCTTCTCTTAATTTTTTCTAGTTTGTCAATCTCTAGCTCTTTAATATATCATCTCGATTTTTATCAAAAAAAGAAAATATAAATGTCATCAAGAGAAAAACACGCAACAAAAGAACGTTAAATTCTATTACATTACTCGTGAACTAAGCTAATGAAATGCAGTTCCATTTGAAGTTGCTTTACCTTGTATCTAGCAATAATTATGATTAGAGTTCTCTCAATTATGGTTAGTTTGCTCATTTCCATGAGAAGCTGATCATACCAATGAAAAGAATTGGCAAGTCACTACGAGTTTTATACAGAAAATGAGGTAGAAGAACAAGAAACAGTTAATCGCTTTTAGTTCCAACAATGTACGCTGTGACTTCTCGTAATGAATTGAAACCAAAAGCAAATGGCTATCAATTCCCATGGCAACAAGAATACACAGAACCAATCTTGCCTCCTTTTCTAGTCAAGAGTCGAGACAAATTGTGGTACCGAGTAAAAATTTGATTAGCTTCGATATTGTTCAATCCACATTCAATAACACCAGCTTGAAATTTGTAAAAACAAGATGTTTGAGCAACCAGGGAGTAGTAGATTGCAAAACTACAAAATAAATCCATCAGTTCAAAGCAATCAGACTCACAATACCCATCAGATTAAAACAGGAGCCCAAGGAATTACAATGTGGTATTAAATTAAGTCATCAAAGCAACACTTATAGTTGTCTATTTCCTACCATACAGTAAGTCCAAAAAAAGAGAGGACATAAATAGGATTTTAGACCATCAGGAAATGTGAACGAAAATGTCTACTCCCTGACAACACAGGAACCATTCCTGAATTAATTAGAAGAGATGGGGGGGGGGGTCCTAAGGGTCTGTTCATAATTAGAAGGGATGGATCATTTAAGAAGTGATCAGGAAGAAGACGAAAAAGAATTGATATGTTCATAATGGACAGACCATAAACCACAAGTGAGGAATGATAGAAATGACTATTTCTTTCCTTCATCGTCTCTATCCATCTTTCCGAACAAGAAAGTTATCTGAAGCAATAGTGAAAAATGATAAAATCATTGGATCCATTCATTAGTGAAAAAACCAATAACATTATACTTATTTTTTACAAGGACATCATACTTTTGACAGAAAGTAAGATTTCAAGATGTATTTGGAACGATTATTAATTAAATCATCTGTTTAAAAAACTAAAGAAAGGTGTTAGCAAAATAATTTAAAAGAAAAAATAAACAAGAAAAGACGAGACATGTAGAAGTATTATATATGAAAAATTGAATAAAATAAGTAAAAATTTATTCCGACATGGCCGTACAGGCTACATGGGGTAGCACTGATTGGAACAGCATCCTAGGTTCTTCAATTTACAATACAAAATCAAATACTATTCTTTTACAGAAAAGCAAAGAACAACTTGGAAATGACAGAAACAATTCTGCAAATCTATCTCGAGGTCTTGTTATAGTATATCCCAAAAAAACAAATTGACTCCTGTAGAAACAGACTTATTACTTATTAGAAGTAATCAAGTCTAGATTTTGGTAAGAAAACCCTAAATTTTAAAGGATGACTTTGTCAGACATCACAGACCCCTAAAAAGCCAGCCTATAAGAGAAGCAAACGTGTAATATATCATTGTTCAGAACCATGTAGTGCGTTTTGCCTTAGTAGCTTTCTTGGAGATTTATGAAAATACTAGAACTATTATATGTAAGATACAAAGAAAATCCAAGTCCAATTACTACAGACTCGTGATTAGGGTTTGCTAATCTAGTACTAGTGGCTGTTAGGTTACTCGTACACAGTGACCATAATATCATTATTGGAAGGCGCAATCCTGGTCAGGGTACGCTTCATTAGGGATAGGAAATGTTGCCTCGTGAAAGGAGGAGATCCTGACATATAGTTTGGTCTAGGAATTTTACTTTCTTTTCCCCTATCAAGTAACGAGCAGTAAGACTATCGGTTTCTGCAGTGTAGCTAGCAAAACCAAATCAAACCCATCTCTGCAACAATGAAACCTAGTGGATTCGTCCGTTCCTTTCCATGATAGGATATAATATTTTGTTTGAAAGGGATACTTCTCACTTGAGATCATTACAGGCGTGCATAGTAGAGAGAGGAAGTACCAGAATTGAAGATTCTCAAGGGACCATGGCAGATCATATTAAGCTGAGTTTCGATTCTTCGCATGAAATCCATGGCTTCTTGTATAGGTCTTGTAAGCTCCTCACGGTACTTCACTAGCATGTCGTAATAAGCTTCCTGTTTTTCAATTCAAACAATACAGACAAGTATTTAACTCAAAAACCAAATAAAATAACACCGTAGTGCGTGTCTCTGTGTGTGTGTGTGTGTGTTTGTGTGGGGGGAGAGAGAGAGGGAGAGAGAGAGAGAGAGAGAGAGAGAGAGAGCCTATAATTAGCTAGATAAAGAGACTTCCAGCAAGATTAGAGGTTAAATAACAAAATCAATCAATCACCATGAACTGATCTAGTTCTGGGTCTTTCGAATTGTCCCTTGAAGTGATAAAAGATCGTTGTCTTGATTCAAACTCTTGACGAGCAGCTGCAAGCCGAGCTACTACTTCAGGCGGAGCTCCTACCTAAATGCATATACAGTGTAGCAGCAAGAGAGATGAGAGGAGAGAAACCATTGCTACTACTGAAATGAATTTAATTTGATGAAATGACTTTCGTTTCTTCTTCTATACATGTACTTACCTTTTGGCAGTCCATGTAAGCTTCCATGAGGTTAGAGTACTGAGGATGGGCTATGATCTTGGCTTTGATGGCTTCAACTTCACTAGAGCTTTCACTTCCTTGTTGCTGCTGGTTAATTGTTTGGTACCCTCTCAATAGAGGGTAGTGAAATTTTTGAGCATGTGAAGTGCTGGCTTCAGTTTTCACTATAGGATGTGTGTCAGATTGGAAGCACTGATCATTTGATTGAAGATGGAAAGGATTTAAAGGCATCTGGGTCTGCTGATTGCTCACTGTAGAGCCACTACTGGTCCTCCCATAAGGCGAGGAATTAGGTGCAAGAAGTTGTGAAGCATACAAGAAATTTCCCCTCGGAGTCGTGTTTTCACTCATTTGATTGTAGTCCTCCATCTCTCTCGACAAACCCAGTTGTGGAAACGGATATGAAAATGACCACTCCAGAAATCAAGTAAAGCCTAAAACCCTAAAACAACAGCTATAAACACGAATAAACACTAGAAGGTGGAGACACCCAATCATCTAGAGCCAAAGAAAAACTACAAGTTTTTGATGTTTTGTCTAATTATATGGGTTGAGAGTCATGTCCTGGGCAAGGAAATTGTATTCTGGTGTGTTAGAGAGGGTCTTGAAGTGAATTTGCACCTAGACCTTGACATCTCGAGATGAGAAGAAAAACAAATGGCAAATCAGAGGAGCAAAAATAGAAAGAAGTGGTCTCGCATGGAGTAGAGGAGAAGGTTGAGGTCAGGATATAGCTTTTAAACCGGAATCGGCTAAGGGCTGCGTTTCTTGGGTGGGTGACAAGACTTTTTTGGTGATAGAAAAAAGAAATATTGAAAAATATAAAGGCAAGAAAGGCCAGGTGATTTGGCAAGGAGATTGTATAGATTGTTATTCACGGACGTTATATTTATTATTATTGTTATTCACGGACGTTGTAGTTTTCACCCTATTTTAGTGTAACTTTTTGGATTTTGCCCTTCCCAAACTATTCTTTTTCCTTTTTACTCTCTACAAATGGATCGAGAGGGCAAGGATAAAAATGCATGCAATTAATAAGCGTCAACCAGAACTATATTAATTGCTCGCGTTAGGTTTTCAATTTCTATTTCAGTTAATAGATAGTATTATTTAATTTAAAATTTTTGTATTTAAAAAAATATTTAGGCTTCTAAGCAGATTTATTTAATTTATATAAAAATTTCATCATCATACATGATACATAAACTATTTTCATTAAAAATTGGGAACGAAATGTCTATGCCATGAAAAATGTTTTTAAGAAACTATCAAGATACAATTGTGTAAACCAAATTATTTTTTGTAATGAATGGGTATAAAACATTCTCTGCTGAAATTATATATATATATATATATGGTATTTTTAATAAAAAATTATCATGATTTGAAAAGCAACTTCGAATAAAAACAAATCATGCTTTGATAATTTTTATTTTATTAAGTGTGAAATAAAGCAATAATTATTTTGACAGTATTGTATAAAAACTATACAAAAAACATTATGCACTTTATTAATATCAATGAATATTCATGATAAATTTTGTACTTGCAAACATATACATATTGGTTTCATACATGATATTTAATAAAATAATTGCTCACATTGTCATTAAAAACCTATAGTCTTGTTTGTAAAGTATTGTATGGTCGTATAATTTTTAAATTATAAGCTCTCACGCTGAGATTAAAAAGGGAAAAGGCTAGATTTGCGTGTCTATTTTATTTTTTTAATTTAAATAAATGACATGTCATCTTAAGTTATTTTAAAATATATATAGACGGTCCACTGTAACAAATTTCAGCCATCGAAGATAGTTGAAAAGGAGAGGTTTCGGTAATTTGGATCCCAGACCTAAAATCCCAACTGAATTGTCACAAGAAAAATCTAGAAAACATCATAAAAATTTAAAAATCTCATTTTAAACCTAAAATATTATTTAATTAATCTAAAAATAAAAACCTAAGCCGACGTGATGTTTTTATTTAACAATATTAAAAAATAAAATCAATTATATTAAACTTTCCTCGTCAAGATAAAATTATTAACATCAAAATTAATCTCTTTATGCTCAAAAAGTAGCCAAATGAAATCTGTTTATCTCTCTTTTCGAACTACCTTATTTCTTCTAAAAATAATCTATAATAAAATTAAAATTTAAAATCAAAACATAAATATTTAGAACTATGAGAACAAAATAATGTAAAGAAAAATTTAAAAGCTAAAATGTAAATTTACATGATTTAAAAATAGTTAATTTTAAACGGTGGATGCATTATGATTCCATCTGAGGTTGCGGGACAATTTATTTTTTATTAAAATTTAAAATTTTTTGTTTTAAATTATTTTTTTAATATTCTTGAATCGTTTTATTAAGCTGATGTTAAAAATAAATTTAAAAAATAAAAAATTATTTTAATTTATTTTTAAATAAATAATATTTTAAAAAATAATATTTACTGGTTATCAAATATCTCGTAGCAATCACGGTGCATCGGTAGAGAAACCACTTTGGGAGCTAGCACAGTGGATGTGCTGGCTATTTTATTTAAAAAAAAAATATCTCGTTTTTTTTTAATGAAAAAGCCAAAATTTCTAGTCGCTAACTGTTATTGATCATGGGAATCGGGATGTGTCACTCGCCTATTGGATGGCAATTCATGGCCCTGAACAAATGCCTTCGGGATGATCTTTTTTCCATCTTAACACTAGTAATAATTTCACGGATGCGTTGGAAAATATAATATATTAGTTGGATGATTTTTACATAAAAAAATATCAAAAAAAATTAAGATCTAAAAATATTAGGTTTTTTTATAAAGTTATACCCAAGAATCTTGGATATGACTGCAACGCCTGACCCAAGAATAATATTTATAATACTAATAATAACATTAAACTTGCATGACCCAAGTTTAAGTGGGTTTGACTGCAATACCAGACCCAATAGTCTTAGATATGGGTCTGG